>Ga0070741_10001221_pt1 | contig 80716 bp, 60 predicted proteins | sample Coa_R1_4_FD_66440 | JGI IMG/M metagenome (GOLD analysis project Ga0070741, IMG submission 66440) | Surface soil microbial communities from Centralia Pennsylvania, which are recovering from an underground coalmine fire - Coalmine... | ecosystem: Environmental > Terrestrial > Soil > Unclassified ...
TCCGACGCCTGGCGCGAGATTACGAAAGACTGGCCAGCACCCTGACCGGTTACCATTGGGTTGCCTTTGCCATGCTCATGCTCCAATCCCTCTTTCGCAAAAGTTAATGACAGACTCTAGCGACGAACGGTTCCGGAATTTCCACCCAGTCGCATAGATCAACCCATTGTGGTTCGCTGAACTGGCCAGCAGCCATTTGCAGATTAAACACAGGCACTGCGTTCTTATATGGTTTCACTTCACTGAACGGCAGAATTCTCAGCGGCAAGGTGGCGTAGGGGTCAACTTCACGCGAAACCACGGGCTGAACTGCTCCTTGGGCCGCTTGCTTTAGGAATTCGTTTGTCTCCGGATCGACGGAAAAAACAAAGCAGCCTTTTTGGCCACGAGTCATGAGGGTGCGGTACGTATTCTTGATGACCTCAGCCGCTTGTTGTTTGGCTTTTTCCGGGGACGTTTTGAGCAGAGATTTATAGCCTTTGACTGACGAATCCATCTTCGACCGTTTCGCAGCGTCCGTCTGGACAATGCCATTCCGTACAATCAAGTCCGGGCCCAGTAGGACACCAACGTACTCCAATTCCAACCCCTGACAGGTATGTATACAACCGATTTCCGATACAGATTCCGGCTTGAGAATCCAAAGATTTCCATCGTCAAAAAGATTCCATGTCGCTTCAAAGTGGTGTTCCGGGATAACTATGTCTTTGTTGCCCCGTTTCTTTTTGCTCGCCCAATCCCAACAATAGCCGGCCACCATTCTGGCTTTGTTGCGTATCTTGTTCTTTTCAAAAATGCGATCCCGTAACTCATTCGGAGATTCACATACAACGAATTCGTAATCTACGCCTTGCAGGGTTGCATGAGCGGTGCGTCTAATCTCAAGTGTGTTATCGACCCAGGCGATGTAGCCGTCAGAACCGTTACACCGGAACTGAGATTCGAGATCGAGTTCCTCTACGACTGCCCCATAAGCCTTGGCCCATCGAACTATCTCGGATTTTTTACCAATGTCCTTAAGCGTGACGCGCTGGTTCTCATCGATGAAGAAAACACTGAACTTCGAGGCGTTAATAATCTCCTTGATCTGGTTTTCTCCAAGGTTTTGGAACATCCCTGATTTTTCATTCAGACGATGCGCTTCATCGACAACCAATGCGTCAAAGTCGTTTGCCTTTGTGTCCGTATAGGAACCAGAGCCCTTGAAGAGATTACTGATCCGAGTCTTGGTGAATTTTCCAGTCAACTTGCTCTCGTAAACGTTTCGAGGAGCGGCATTTCTTGTAACGTAATGGACCAATTTAGATCGCCTGGTCAGTTCTACAAGGAGGTTGATAGCCACAACAGATTTTCCTGTGCCAGGCCCGCCTTCCACAATGAGGACGTACTTTTTATTCGGCGTGGCCTTTTCTGCTAAATCCAGTGCCGTCTCGTAAACGAGCTTTTGATCGCCGATCATGAGGAACTCACGATTCCCTTGAAGCAGGGAGACGAGAGAATCGGCGAGATTCTTTGAAGGACTGATCTTTCCGTCCCTGATTTCGTAGAGAATCTTCCCGAAGTCGCCCTTCTTGACGTGCTGCTTAATGAAATCTCTGAGCTTGGCGGCATCGTCTCGAATGAAGGCGGGTGCCTTTCGGGTATGCTCGGAATAAAACGAATCGTTTATCGTTGCGCCTGAAGAGCAGTTGTGAAGATAGGTGCAGGGCTTTAACGAAACATCCTTGTCTCGGACGGTTTCATTGTAATCCTCCAGCAAGGCAGCATATGACCATGCCTGATAAGAGGGATGTTCAACTTCTCGTTTGGATCCCCGTAGAAAGGTTCGGACAATGGCGTCTTTACCAGTGGGTTCGACTTCGGTCCATTGTTTCAGTTCGACAATAATCGCAGTCGGGCGATCCTGAGAGTTCTTCCCTGTGAGAATGAAATCAATACGTTTTGCGGTATTGGGAACTCCAAATTCGATTGCGACACCTGAATCGTTGGGAATAGCTTCATCGTTAAGGATTCGATACATGTACCCCATCGAATTCCGCCAAGAACTGACCTCATTGCTGGCGACTGACTTGCCGTGTGTGCGGCGGAACTCTGCCAGGATACGTTCATCGATCTTGTTCGAGTCCACATCCTCAAGAAACTGGGTTTTGTCCGCCAAATAGACAATCACTCTGACTCCTTGTTTTCCACGTATTCGCTGTACTTTTTAGAGCTACCGCGCACTTTATGAGCCGGATATTTAAGAGCATTTTTTGCAATCTTCTTCTCCATCGCTTCCAACAGGTTGACATTTAGGTTGTCCGCCAACTCGAAAAGGTAGACGGCAATATCAGCCATTTCGTCCTGCACTTCTTCACGTTTCGCCTCTGCAACCTGCGTGGATTCAGCTGGCGTCTTCCAAAGGAACAATTCCTGGAGTTCCGATGCTTCGATAGAAATAGCTGTCGCCATATCCTTGGGATTGTGGAATTGCTTCCAGTCGCGTTCATCACGGAAAGTACGGATTTGCTGCAGAACTTTTTCGATTTTGCTCATGGAACAGGTTTGTGGCGCGGAAAGTTGGAAAGGTTGTCTCGCTGGATCAGGAGTCCTTCGAAGAGCAAAGGCATAATGTTTCTGAATCCGGGGCTCTTTTAGGATTTGATGATAAGTAGATTGCCAGAAGTAGCAAGATGGGAATGGCTGAAGGGGAAGCCCAATCGTCAACGACAGAACGTAAGCTGGTCTAGGGTTCTACCGACTTCGTTCCCTTCGTTTACCTTCGTTCCCTCCGTGTAAAAAATCCGTATCCCCGGGAATCCGCGTTCATCTGCGTCAATCTGCGGTGAAAATTCTTTTTCCCTGCCCCCCGCGCAGCGTCCCGATGCCGTCTATCGGGACTCATGTTAAAATCCGAATTCGCGTCCATTCGCGGTTAAGGACTTCTTGTCGTCCGCTTTTTTCGCTTCCCTTCCCCCTTAGTTTCCCCATATCAATTTCCTGTTGACAGCGCCCGGCACCAGATGTAAATACTTTGTAAACACATTGCATGGGCGTATGATTTACCAGCCGAGCCAATTATGGAGTTTGATTGGTCCAATTCGCCCGCAATTGTGGACGACAGTTTAACGAAGCAGGAAATCGAGGAGTCCTTTGAAGACCCTTTCGCAGTGCGGTTGTTGCCGGATTCACCCCGGTTCTCGGTCCAGGCCCGGTTCTTCAACCTTGGCATGTCCGCAAAGGGCGTCGGCGTCTTCAGCGTTTACCGCACCAACGGCAAGCTCTTCCGGGTCATTCACGCCCGCCCCATGGAACCCGAGGAGAAATTCTTTTATCAGCGCAAGCTCGACCAGACCCTGGCGCATTGAACCTGGCCATGCATACGCTGCTGTTCATCAATCCCGGAACCGTGTGTGATCAACACCTTCGCCAAATGGGAGGACGTGCCGATCTTCGACAGCGAGGAGGCGGAAGCCGATTTCTGGTCGGAGAACCGTCCCGACCTGCGCCTGATGGATTCCGCCGTGGTGGCCTCCAGCGAATCCTCCGAGTCCATCACCATCACCCTGCGCATGGATCCGCGCATGCTCGCCCGCATCAAACGCCTCGCCCGCTCCCGCTTCCTCAACTACCAGAGCATGATCAAACAATGGCTGAGCGAGCGCATGGAAGCCGAATTTCGCGAACGCTGAACGACCTACTCTCATGAACATCCGCTCTCACAATCACCTTCCCTCCTTGAATTCCGCATTCCCAATTCCGCACTCCGCATTCCGCACTCCGCACTCCGCATTTCGCACTCCGCACTCCGCATTTCGCACTCCGCACTCCGAATTCCGCACTCCGCACTCCGCATTCACGTTGATCGAACTGCTGGTCGTCATCAGCATCATTGCGCTGCTCGCCGGGCTCGTGGTCGCGGTTGCGCCCGCCGCCACCGCCAAGGGCCGCATCGCGCGCGCGCGGACGGAATTGACCGGGCTGACGCTCGTGATCTCGACTTACCATTCCAAAAAGGGCGTTTATCCGCCGGACAATATCAATTCCACCATGCAGAACCCGCTCTTCTACGAATTGACCGGCACCCTGCAGACCAACAACGGCCCGCAAACCGTCCTCCGCTCGCCCGTCACGCTCGAATCCCTGACCACCGATACCAACGGGCAGATTTCCACCCTTTTCAGTCTTCCCATGTTCATCAATAACACCGCCGATCCCCTGGAACTCAACGGGCTGAACTATGATCCCGGCCTGCAAGGCCAGGCATACGCTTCGTTCTACATCGCCGGCAACTCCGGCCCCACCTTCAGCCTGCTGGGCTCCCGGGTGGCCGGACCTTACATGACCAATCCCATTTCCGGCTCCAGCCTGAATCCATACCATTACCGCTCCTCGAACCCGACCCACAATCCGAACAGCTACGATCTGTGGATCGACATCACCATCCGCGGCAAGACCAACCGCATCAGCAACTGGAGCGACGAGCCCGAAGTGGTCGGTGATTTTACGCCCTGAAACCTTACCTCGCGCCAACCAAACCAATATTATGAACAATCCCAGCTCCCCTGCCCGAAACCGGAAGTCCGCCTTCACGCTGATCGAAATGCTCGTGGTCATTGCGATCATCGGCATCCTGGCCGGCATGCTGCTTCCCGCGCTTTCCAAGGCCAAGAACAGCGCCAAACGCGGGCAGGCAAAGACCGAGATCAGCCACATCGTCGCCGCCATCAAACAGTATGAGGCCACCTACGGGCGCTTTCCCATGTCCACCGAAGCCGCCAGTTCCATCGTGCTGGACCCGGCCAACCCGGCGTGCCCTGATTTCACCTACGGCACGTACAATCTGAATCCTGCCACCGGCACGACAACCCTTCTGACCGACAAACATGGGCTGCCGTTGCCAAAAATTCAAAACAACGGCAATACCGCCGGCCCCAAGGCCAATTACCAGAACAGCAACGCCGAAATCATGGGCATCCTGCTGGACTGGACGAATTACCCCAACAACACCGCGACCGTAAACGTCAATCACAGCAAGAACCCGCAGCGCATCGTCTTCCTCGATGGCAAGCAGGTCAGCGATCTCGCGCCCGATGGCGTCTCGGCCGCAGCCGTGCCGGGCATCGGACTCGACGGTGTCTTTCGCGATCCCTGGGGCAACCCCTACATCATCACCCTCGACGTGAACGGCGACAACAAATGCCGCGATGCTTTTTATCGTCTCGCCAGCGTTTCTCAAGTGAAGTCGGGCCAGCCGACAGGCTTCAACGGCCTCTACAATGCTGTGGATTCCAACGGCAATGGCGACAATTACGAAGCCAACACCACCGTCATGGTCTGGTCTCTGGGCACGGACGGAACGGCCAGCACCACCGTCAATGCCACCGATCCCGCCGGCAACAAGGACAACGTCCTGAGCTGGCAATAAGTCAATGCGCGCTCGTCAGACAAACAGCCTTCAGTTCTCCCCCGGCAGGAGCCGCGTCCTGACGAAGCCGTCTCCCGTTTTCCCTCCAAATTCCGCATTCCGCATTCCGCACTCGGCATTCACATTGATTGAGTTGCTCGTCGTCATCGCCATCATCGGCATACTGGCGGCCTTGTTGTTGCCGGCTGTCAACGGCGCCATTCGCAGCGCCAGGATCAAACGGGCGAAGACCGAAATGGCGCAGCTTATCTTCGCGATCCAATCCTACAACGCGGCCTACGGGCGTCTTCCGGCTTCCCGCGCGGTGACCAGTTCACTCACCTCCGACGGCGCCGCCAGACCGGCGTGCCCGGATTTCACGTTTGGCACCATGAACCTGGACCCATCGCGAAACAAAACCTACCTGCTCACGAATAAATACGGCGCCGCGCTGCCCCCGATCACCAACGTGGGCAACACCGCCGCGGGCGCGCCCGGTTACCAGAACAGCAACGCCGAGATCATGGGCATCCTGATGGACTGGACCACCTACCCCGATCAGAACCCGACCGTGAACGTCGGTCACACCTATAACCCGCGGCATACGCCTTTTCTCAACGCGAATTTCACCAGCGACATTGACGCCAACGGTTTCGCCGCCGCGTCTCCCGGCATCGGCATCGACGGCGTTTACCGCGATCCGTGGGGCAATCCCTACATCATCACGCTCGATTTGAACGGCAGCACGAAATGCCGTGACGCCCTCTACCGCCAGGCCGCCGTCGCCTCGCTCAAAGGCGCGCTCGGCCGCGTCGGCCTTGTCAATTCCATCGACCCGACCGGGGCGAGCGACGATTTCGAAGCCAATGGTTTGGTCACGGTCTGGTCGCTCGGTCCCAACGGCCAGGCTGACACCGGACCCGCCGACGACAACGCGAACAAGGACAACATTCTGAGCTGGCAATGAAGTTTTTTGATTCGACAAATATGAAGCGTCCACCTGCCGGCCCTGTCCGAAAGCGTGGAGGGTCGGTGTTGTCCCCGCCCGCAATCCGCAATCATACTTCCGCCTTCACTCTTATCGAGCTCCTGGTGGTCATCACCATCATGGGACTGCTTGCCGCGATCGGTCTGCCGGCCATTCGCGGCATGTCCAAATCCAACGCCATGGCCGCTGCGGACCGCCAGTTGCTCGACGATCTCGCCTACGCGCGCCAGCGCGCGATGGCGGACCACACGACGGTTTACATGGTGTTCGTGCCGACCAACATCACCGCGCTGGCCACCAATATTCCCGTCGGCCCTGCGCTGGTGGAACTCTATCGGGGACAATTCACCGGCTACGCCATGCTCAGCCTCCGCTCTGTTGGCGATCAACCGGGCCAGAGCAATCCCCATTACCTGACCGCCTGGCGTTATCTGCCCAACGGCGTTTTCATTCCGCCGCAGAAATTCGCGCCCTATGACATCACCCAGCCTCCCCAGCTCAGAGGATTTGCCGATCCGACAGGCCTGGCGACGATCCTCGGGAATACGTCCTGGCAGTCCTTCCCCTTCCCTTACGTCACCAACGGCCTCGCTGCCTATTCCGCATATCTCCCTTACATCGGTTTCAATTACCTCGGCCAGCTCGTGACGGGCACCGATGAATACATCCCGCTCGCGCATGGCAGTGTGTTTGTGGCACGCGACGCACAGGGGAACCTCATCAGTCAGCCCGCCGACGCCCAGGAAAATCCCGTCGGCAATACGCTCTATTCGCCCAACTATCCGAACAATAACTACAACCAGATTCACATCGACTGGTTGACCGGACGCGCCAAGGCCGAACTGCCCCAGATTCAATGAACATCGCTTTGAAACAAATCCCTGCCCTCCGACAATCGAAAGACGCGATATGTCGCCTGGGCTCGGGTTCCCTCCCCGCCGCGGAGCGGGGGAAACGCTCAGGGAGAGGTGGCGGGTTTGTGCCCCCTAAATCTCCCGGTTCGCGATCGGCCTTCACCATGGTCGAGATCGCACTGGCCCTGGCGGTCATCGGCTTCGCCCTGGTGGCCATCATCGGCGTCCTGCCCACCGGACTCTCCGTGCAAAAGGACAATCGCCAGGACACCCTCATTAATTTTGACGCCTCCTACCTGATCGACGCCATCCGCAACGGCTCGCACGGCCAGGATGAGTTGACGAATTACATCATCTGCATCACGAACATCACGGTTCCCTATACGTTTACCACGAATAATAATGGGACCGAGGCAACCAACCTGGATTTAAACCGCCCCGCGTACACAAACTACTACACGCGCTCAAGCACGGTTTATCTGGGCGTCTCTTACCCGTTTTCCGTCCTGACGAATGGGGAGAATATCATCGGCCTCCTCAGCACTCCCAAATACACCAGCGTCACTTATCAGGACAACCCGTTCGGGCTGAAAGATCCAAACGGGAAGACCCTGACCGATCCTCGCGTGGGCTCTTTCTACAGCAATTATATCAGCGCGGATCTCCGCAGCATCTCCGGCGCCGCCACAGACGAGGCGACCAATGACGCGGCATATCAATTTGCGTTCAGCTACCGCGTTGAACCCGAGATTCTCCCGAGCGGATGGGGGATGACCTATGATTACTCGTGGGTGGACCTTCGCACGCACTCCAACACGAACGCGTGGGCGATGGCGCGGAATCTCCAGGCCAATCTCACCCAGCTCCGATTGCGATTCCGCTGGCCCATCCTCCCCGGAACGGGACGCACCGGCAACGGACGGCAGATTGCCAGGACGGTGGCCGCCGGAACCGTCACCACCAATCGCTCGTTCGTTTTGGACTCTGCAAACGACATTCGGCTGACGAATTATTTCATCGAAGGCCGCAGATTCACGCTGGAACCGCTATGAGAATGGAGCTGCCCATGTATCCTCAACGCCTCCGATCTCGCGCGGCTTGGGCCGGTGCCCGCGCCTTCTCCCTCATCGAGATCATGGTGGTGGTGGCGTTGCTCTCGGTGATCATCCTGGGATTGGTGGCCATGTTCAACCAGACGCAACGGGCCTTCCTGAGCGGCACCACCCAGATTGATCTGCTGGAATCCGGCCGCATCGCCTCCGATTTCGTCGCGCGCGACCTCGAGCAAATGGTCCCGAGCTACTCCAATTCCGTAAACTTCAGTTCATTCGGCGAGACCGGCAATGCGGGGGCCAGTTGGTCGATGTCGCTGTATCTGAGCAACGCCAATGCCGCCTATCCCCCCAAGTCGCCCAACCCGGGTCCGCCACCCCAGACGGCGATGGTTCCCCCAAATTACAGCCCCATCTCTGCCGCGCCCGCCGCCTACGCAGCCCTTTATCAGCCCTACAGCGGTGTGAACGTTGCGCAGGCGGTCAACCAGGACGTGCGGACCAACGTGCTGCAATCCTTCTATTTCGTCAGCCGGTCGAATCAACAATGGTACCTCACCGGATATTTCGTGGATCATCCGGACCTCGGAGTCGGCACACTGTATCGCACCAACTACGCCATCACCAATTTCTCGGGGGCGCCCTACATCTACCCGGCGAACGCGATTTTCGTGCAGGCCGTCGCCAATAACCTGGCCAGCCCCGCGATCTATCCGCCCACCAACTTCAGCCGCATCGCCGACGGGCTCGTCCACTTTCGCGTGACCCCCTACGACACCAACGGCATCCTGATCACGAATGTTTTTTCCGGCGGCGGGCGTTCCTTCATGACGCCCTATCAGAGCATCTGGGCACTCGGGCCGGACGGTTCAACGGGAGACTATTATTACTCGTTTTACAGCAACGCGGTGCCGGCCTACGTCGAGCTGGAAATGGGATTCCTGGAGCCGCGCACGCTGGATCGCTATCGTTCGTTCAGCAATAATCCCACGCTCGCCGCGGATTATCTCCAGCGGCACGTCGGCAAGGTGCACATATTTCGGCAGCACATCCCCATCCGAAACGTGGATCCCGCAGCCTACCATCCTTACTTTTAATGAAGCGTAATTCCCAGCAAGGCGTTGCCCTCGTCATCACCCTGATCCTGCTCTCGGTGATCACCTTCATGGCCGTCACATTCCTCGTCGTCACCCGCCGCGAGCGCGAGCAGACCACCACGCAGCTCAACCAGACCGACGCCCGGCTCGCCGCCGACGCCGCCGTCGAGCAGGCCAAGGCCACCATCCTCGCCTCCATGCTCGCCCGGACGAACGGGCAGGATTTCGGCCTGGTGGTTTCCACAAACTTCATCAATCCCGCCGGGTTCGATCCCATTCAATCAACTCCCGACCTCATAAACGTCAACTACGATCATCTGTTGAATGGGAATCCGCTGGGCGTGGGCGACCGCATAGCCAACATCGCCAACCTGCAGATTCTTCCACGTCCTCCGGTGTATGTGACCACAAACAAAAACCCGGTTTTTCCGCCCGATTTCCGATTCTACCTCGACCTGAATCGCAACGGCGCATTTGACACAAACGGCTTCGGCACGAATTACGATCTTGTGGGAGGGGTTTTCACTTTTCTCCAGGAAAACGGTAAATATCTGACGAACTTTTTCGTTGGCGATCCCGAATGGATAGGGGTTCTCGACAAGCCTTATTATCCCCATTCGAGCAGCAATTTCTTCACGGCGCGCTTCGCGTATTTCGCGGTCCCGATCGGAAACGACCTGGATCTGAATTACATCCACAACTCCGCCAAACGCCCGCCGAAGAACAGTGAAGGCTTTCTCCGCAATGAGGGTGTCGGGAGCTGGGAAATCAACCTGGCTGCGTTCCTCTTCTATCTGAACACGAATGCGTGGGGCAATATTCCAAGTGTCAGTCCTTATGGATATACCACAAACATGGCGCTCTCGAGCACCGGCAATGCGTTCAAGGCGGCCTTCGGCCTCCTGACCTATCGTTATGACAATGGTATTAACCGAAGCTGGGGAACCCTCAACAACGCGCACAACGATTTCGCGGGATTTGCGGACCAGCCCTTTGGCAATGATTTTATTGACGAATACGTAAATGGGCCGCTTTGGACGACTGCCACCCGGCCACAGATTGACCTGGATACAAACCTGTTGGCGCTGCCGTGGTCCGGCTCGGACAACCCCGCACACTTTTTCACGACGCAGGATTTGTTCAATCCTGAGGCCAACAACGGAAACATGAATTTCTTCACCGGTCCGCTGTTGAGCGCGGGAACAAATCTGGTGAGTTCCTATGACCGTTACACATTTTATCGCTTGTGGCAGCAAATGGGTGTGGAATCCGCGCCGGAAACTTCGGGAAAGGTCAACCTGAATTACGACACCGTTCATTCCAAGCCGAACAATTTTGTCCACTGGACGCCCGTGTCATTCTTTACGAACGCGGCCGATGCGATGCTGCGGGCGTTGGTCACCAATACCGACTCCGGAACGTATCCCACAGATCTCAGCATCACGAACATCCCCATTTACCCGACAAACTTTTACACGCCGGCGGTGCACCGCCTTCTGCAGCTTGCGGCCAATATTTACGACGCCAGCACGAACCGGATGTTTAATGTAAGCAGTTGTGCGCTCGGCCCCGCATACCCCTCGGTATTTCGGCCGATTTTGGGCGCCAATGGAACCAATCTCTTCATTAAAGACTATCAGGAAGTCACTACTACGAATGATGGGGCTACTCTCACGAGGCCGCTTGCGCTTCCGGATGATATCAAGGCCATTATTCAAAATATCAACGCGGGCTCGAATAATATAAATATCTATGGTGTTCCTTACGTAATTGGGGCCAAGAAAGGATTCCCAAACTTCAATGAATTTACATATCAAACCGTGTCGCAGATAACACGACGCGTGGAGATCGATAAAGTAACCACTACAACTCCCCCTTCCGGGTTTAAAACCAATCAGATGTTCCAGGTGGGCGTTTCCAACGTAATCGGGATCGAAGCCTGGAATTCCTATTCCACACCGTATCCACGCCCGATCAATGTGATCATGGCGGATGACTTGCGGATGTACCTGACCGTCACCAATACGGGCAACACCAATCCGGTCTTTGTTTTACCATTGACCAATACGCCCGGCCAGTTCGTTGTCGGGACCAACTTTCTGTTCCCATCGTGCAATACCTGGCCTGGTTTTCCCAATAGCCCATCCCCTGGCGCCAACGCCGCCTCGTTTTTTGCGCTTAGCAGCAACGTCGTCTTTATTCCCGATCTGGTCTACGTCCGGGCCATTCAGCAATTGGTTGGTACAAATGCTGTTTCTGCATTTGAGCCGGTTCCCCTGCCCACTGACCCCGTTCCTCACTTCGTACTGACCGTGAGCAATCGCTTCCGTTTTCTGATGGTGGATCCTGAATCACAACGCATTGTGGACTACGTTCAACTCGAAAGTCTGAATAGTGTGCGTGATCTGACTTCTGAACTGGTCACCAACGACACTCTCGGTGTGTGGGATACAAATTTTGATCAAGTCACCAAGATTCCGAGCGGTCCCAATCAACAGATTCAAATCGCCTTAGGCAACAGAGCAATTTCAACCGTGTTTTGGAACAATGCCCAGATCCAACAGTATACCGACCAGAGCAAGGCAGCGGCAATTCAGGGCTTTTCTGATTGGTATAACAATCAGCCGCAAACCGCCGCGGATTTGGTGCGCGTTGCGCCGTTCACGCCCACAGCAAAGAATATTCAGGCCTGGACGTGGCAGGCAAATGATCCGCTGGTCCACTATACACAAGCGGACCTGTATGACACTTCCCAATTGCAGGGCACATTGTCCCACGTGATCCCTCCGAATAACAATTCGCTCCAAGGCACCAACGCCCTTCTGCCAAATATTGCGAGAGTCAACGTCCGCTATCATCCATGGGGCTATACTCAGAATCAAAATGGAGATCCTGGGTTGAAGGACCTGACATACAAAGATCCGCTGATATTCAATTCCGACTCCTGGGACTTCATGACTAACGCCTTTGGATCTGCGGCGTATCCGAATATCGGATGGCTGGGCCGGGTTCATCGGGGCACTCCGTGGCAGACGGTTTACTTGAAATCGGCCATGAACACCAACGTGGCAGCGTGGCGGCAATGGACTGGCAATACCAATCAAAATGATTCGGTTGCCTCGATGCCGACCAACGATTGGAAAATCATTGATCTGTTCACCACCGCGCCCAATGACAATGCCGCCCGCGGACGGCTCTCCGTCAACCAAACCAATTTCCCGGCCTGGGCGGCGATTTTCAACGGGGTAATCACTTTGACCCCTACGAATGATCCCGTCGCAGGACTCACCAATATCCCGGTGATCATTGATCAGGATGCCAACGACCCGAATCTGGCAACCTTGATCAACGCAATCAACAATTGGCGCACGAAAAATACACTTTACGGTGTATTCACGAATCTCGGTGACATTCTGGCTGTGCCCGAGCTGACCGTGAATTCGCCGTATATCGTAGGAAGCCCCCAGGCGGCAAACACGAATTTAAGCGATGCAGTATACGAACGCCTGCCCCAGCAGGTCCTCGGCCTTCTCAAGGTGGGCCAGCCGCGCTATGTGATTTATGCCTACGGACAGTCGCTCAAGCCGGCGGATCATTCGCTGGTGACGAGCGGTTCGTACTTCGGGCTTTGCACGAATTACCAGATCACCGGGGAGGTCGCCACGCGGACGGTCGTGCGAATTGACAATGCGCCAATCGCCGGGTCCACCAAGACATTCCAGCCGCGCGCGGTCGTGGAAAGCTTTAACGTGATACCTCCCGAATGAGCGCGCCCGTGGAAAATCATGGGTGCATGGCGAAATCGGTTCTCCTTGTCGCCGAGCGACATCGGATATTAGCCAGGCATATTGTGCCTGGAATCACGAAACTGGACGAAATCAATTTTTGGGTGCAGTCGGCGAGCCGCAGACTGCCGCGGCCTACACGGCTACGCGCCCCATTACCGCTTGATATTCAGAGGGATTTTCAACTATAATTAACCACCGAAGCCGTAAAAAAAAACCTGGAAGACTATGCAAAGGAGACGTTCCCTGTGGTTCCTCGCCGGGGTAGTGTGCGTGGGGATTGCCATCTGCCTCTGGCTGAGGGCCAATCGTGGCCTCGGCAAGGGACCTGAAACCCGGACTGCCGGGAAACAAAATTCGCCGTCGGCTTCGGCGACATCCGCGCCGCACACGAAATCTCCATTTCTGATGCTCAGCCATCAGAACTCCGCTTCCAACGCTGCGCCCCGGACAGCTGCGGCCTCAACGACCAACCGTCTGGCCTACCGTCTCAGCAACACCTCCCGTCCGCTCCGGCAGTTGATGCGCGATGACAAGACCATCCTGCTGGCAAATGCGCTGATTGACACGCGGCAGCCCCTGAATCTCAGCATCCCGGATTCGCTGCGCGCGCCTGCGCAGGGCGGCGGCAGCTATGTGGTCCAGGCCCGAGGGCCGGTGGACGACGCGTTTCGCGCCCGATTGCAGAACGCCGGCGCCACGATCGTTTCGTATATTCCGAACAATGCATTTCTCGTCCGGGTCTCCGACGCCGGCGCGCAGCGGCTCGCGGCCGATGCCCAGGCCGTGCTGCCTTATGAGCCTTACTACAAGCTCGACACCGACCTGCTCAAGCAGGTGGTGGAAAATCGCATGCTCGGGCTGGACACCACGTTGCGCGTGACGTTGTTTCCCGACGCTGGCGCGAACGGCATCAAGGAGCTCACTGATCTCGGCGCGGAAGTTGAGGGAGAACCGGAGAGATCGCCGTTTGGTCCGGTCGTCACGGTCATTGTGACCGATGACAAATTGCCGGATGTGGCCAAACTTAGCGACACCCAGCGCATTGAGTTGTCCCATCCGCGCAAGCTGGCGAATGATTTGTTCCGGACCACGCTCGGGATCAGTATCGATCCCGTGGCCAGCACCAATTATCTCAATCTGACGGGTACAAACGTAATGATCGCCCTGGCGGACTCGGGCGTGGATTTCAATCATCCCGACCTTACCAACCGGGTGTTCCCATCGGCCTCATTGGATCTCCTGAGCCCGTTTGATCCCTCAGGCCATGGCACTCATGTGGCGGGAATCATTGCCGGCAGCGGAGTAATGTCGTCAACGGTGAGTAACGCAGTCGGCTCGGTGACCAACGCCAGCTTCCGGGGAATGGCCCCGATGGCGACGCTTTATTCCATGATTTTGCCGGGCTATCTCGCCGGCAGCTTCGGGGCCAACCTGGGCAAAGCAAGGGAGTTCTCGGATGCGGCCCTTCAGGAAGCCGCCGCACTGACCAACGCACTGGTGGACAACAACAGTTGGAACTACGGGAACGCTTCTTCCTACGACATCGCGGCGGCCAGCTATGATGCGGCGGTGCGGGATGCCATTCCTGAAAAGACCGGTCCGCAGCCAATGCTGTTTGTATTCTCGGCAGGCAATGACGGAAATGGCGACGACACCGGCGTAAGTGGCGATCCGGAGAGTATTCTGTCCCCGGGCACGGCCAAAAACGTCATTACAGTCGGCGCCATCGAAGAGAATCGAAACATAACGAACAAAATGGCCTTGGACGCCGGGGGTACCGACCAGCCGTTCCTCGGCAGCACCGACAGCAGCAACGAGGTGGCTGCATTTTCCAGCCGCGGCAATGTGGGCATCGGCATTGAAGGCGACGCCGGACGTTTCAAACCGGACGTGGTCGCGCCCGGAACCATGATCATCTCCGACGCCTCGGAAACCTGGGATACCAACGCCTATTACAATCCGACCAATGTGGCGATTTCGACCCGGACCAATCAAACCGTCGCGACCAACACGATGAAGCGGTTTTCCATATTTGTGCCGGACAATGCGGTGGGCGTCACCATTTCAGTCCAGACCAATCTTGATTCCCCGAGTCCATTTCCCGACGTGCTGATTTACGCACGCGTGGATGATTTCCCGAACTTCACCACATTTGATGCGATAGCGACGAACATCATGTTCATTCCGCCCGCGATGCCGCTGGCCAATACGCTCGGCCACACGATTTTCTATGGGATTGCCAATCCGACGAACCAAACGATGAGTTTTGATGTCGAGACCGACCTCTACACGACCAACGACCGGCCGGAATTGCATCTGTTGCAGACCAATCTCAATGCGGGGCTTGCCCCGTGGTATCGCTACGAATCCGGCACCAGCATGTCGGCGGCGGGAATCTCGGGAATGCTCGCGTTGATGCACCAGTTCTTCACGCAGCAACTCGGGCTGACCAACAGCCCCGCCTTGATGAAGGCATTGTTGATCAATGGCGCGCGCTCACTGGGTAATCCGTATGATTTGCAGGTGGCCAGCCTGATCAATTACCAGGGCTGGGGACTGCCCAATATTGCCAACAGCATCCCGCTGGCATTTACAAGTCTCACCAACGGCAACATCAGCAACACCGTAGTCCTGAACCAAATGCCAATGCGGTTCTTCGACCAGAGCCCGACCAATGCGCTGGCCACCGGGCAAAGCCAAACATTCCAGATACAGCTCAGTCCCAATGGCCAGCAGGTGCCGCTGCGTGTGACGCTGGTCTGGACCGATCCTCCGGGAAATCCGAGCGCGGGCATAAAGCTGGTCAACAACCTCGACCTGGTCGTTACCAATCTCGACAACACGAATGTTTTCTTTGGGAACGACATCCCCGCCGGGGGAACCTTCAATGAGGCCTGGGACACGAATAACCCGCCTCCATTCGATCTCGTCAACAACGTGCAGAACGTGTTCCTGGCCCCGCCGCTCGGCACCAATTACGCCATCACGGTCTATGGCCGCCGCGTAAATGTGAACGCAGTCACTGCCAACACGAACGCCGTCGTGCAGGACTTCGCCCTGGTGGTCTCGAGCGCGGACGGCTCGGTGCTGGTGACGAATGTCTTTGCGGTCACCAACAATTTTGTTTTCACCACCAACACCACGGTGGATGTGGGCACCCTCACCAATGGCCTGCCGTTGCTCGGTCAACGGGCGGGCGGGAACTCGCAGTACGCCGCAACGACCAACGGAATCACAAACCAATGGCGATTCTACGTGTATACGAATACCGTGTTCCTGACGAACAATACCTACACGAACGTGGCGTTCGTCACTTTTGCGCCGCCCGAAATTGGAGTGACGCGAATGGGCACCGGCCAGGAGTTGAACCCCGGCAATGCCGCGCGTCCGGAGGGGGACGTTGACCTGTATGTCTCATTTGATCCGGGACTCACCAATTTGGATCCTGCTGTGCTGGCGGCAGCCTCGCAATCCGTGGGCCGCGGTGGAACGGAGAAGGTCTTGTTCACGAATCAACCCACTCCGGGACCGTATTATATCGCGGTCAGGTCGCAAGACCAGGAAGGGGTCGAATTCAACCTGGTGGGAGTGGCCATCAATCGTCCCTTCGACCAGCAGAACGGCGATGGAACAATAGCCATGACCATCCTGAGCACCCTGCCAATGAACATCCCCGACGGTTCACCGGCTCTGCCGGGTTCAACTACAGTGCTGGCGCTGACCACGGATTCGGGAACCGTGCGCAGGCTCATCGTCACCAACGGCATCAATCATCCCAGCTTCTCGGACCTGATCGGTTTTGTCTCCCACGGCCAAAAATCGGTGGTGCTGAACAACCATAAGCATTTTGTGAATCCCAGCGATACCGCCGAAACGCTGATCTACGACGACAGCGGCGAGGGCACGGTCCTGCCCAATCCGAACTTGGACACAACCTGGCCATCCGCGCAGTACGTGAAGACCAGCGACGGTCCGGGCAATCTGACGACCTTCCAGGGAGACCAGGCTTCGGATGGCGTGTGGATGGTTTCAATGGTGGACGATTCCCTGGGCTTCAGCGGCTCGATCAGCAACCTGGCGCTGGCAGTGGATCCTGAACCGCCCACAAATCACTTCACGATTGGGATCGGCGCCAACTCGAGCTACAACTTTTTCATCGACGTCCCGGCAAACGCGACGAACCTCACGATCAATATTTCCTTCACCGGCGGGTCGCAGGGGTTGGACATGTATGTGAAGCGCGGGTCGCCGGCTTCGGCGGGCAATTTTGACTTTTTCCAGGTGATACCTCCCGGGGGCGGCCAGATGGTAATCAATCCGTTCACGGCTCCCCCATTGAATCCGGGGCGGTATTACGTGCACCTTTTCAACCCGAACACCACGGCGGTGTCGGTCAATGTTGATTACGAAATCCTGATCGACACTTCGCCGCCGCCGCTGCCGATGTTCCTCTCGGTGGGCAATGAACCGATCCTGGACGACGCGGTGACGTATTCGACAAATCACGTCTCTGACAACAAGATCGTGGTGAACACGGAGGTGGGCGTGCGGATCGATCATCCGCGGGAATCGGACCTCGTCCTGACGCTCATCAGTCCCAAGGGGACGAGGTGTCTCCTGGCGGAGAACCGTGGGGGGCTGGATACCAACGGCTACGGGTCCGGTTACTTCGTGACCAACGAGCCGGGGCAGTTCAGTTCCGGCGGTCCGCAGGGCGCGACCAACGTGATCCCGACCGGCGGCAACCAGGGGACGTTGATCATAAACTACGACTTCTTCTCCGTGCCGGATACGATGCACGTGTATTATGACGGCATCAAGATATTGGACTCCGGGCTGATCAGCGGAGCGGGGACCTTCCAGGTCGATTTCGGACCTGGGCTCTCGACCAACGTGACGATCATCATCGATGAAAACAGTCCTTCGACGACTGGCGACCTGTGGCAGTACACGGCCACCGTCATTGAATCCAAAATCAACTACGCGGTCTTCACCGAGGACACCAACAAGACGACGCTGCCCATCAAGTTCGCCACGCCGCCGTTCGGAACGGTGACAATCCCGCCGCCGATCACCAACCTGAGCAGCAGTTTTGAAACAGTGGCGCCCAACGCTTACACCGGGTCCGTGGAGGGCTGGACGGTGCTGGACACCAACCCCGTGACAGTGGTCAGCGTGCCGGCCCTGGCCCCCGACGGCAGCAACGTGCTCGCCATGCATTTCGGAACGATCTTCCAGCTTTTGCCCACTGTAGCCGGGCAGAAATACACGATCTCATTCCTGAGCCACGGCCGGCCGGTGGAAGGGCCCGTGAGCTGGTGGAAGGGAGACCGCGACGCCACGGACGCCATGGGAACGAACAACGGAGTGTACCTCGGGACGAATTATCCCAATGGCGAGGTGAAGCAAAGTTTCAGCCTGAACGGCGCCAGCCAGTACGTGGACGTACCGGACTCGCCCAGCCTTGAGATCAAGAGCAATCTGACGCTGGAAGCGTGGATCAATCCCGCCGATGTCACCGCCGACCGCGATATCATGGACAAGATCAGCATCGCGACCGGCAACCACGGTTATCAGCTCGTGCTCGAATCCGGAACAATCGTCGGACAGTTCAACACGATCTCCCAGCCCTGGCCTTCGGAGATTGTCAGTTCCACAACCACGGTTACTCCGAATACCTGGAGCCATGTGGCTTTCACTTACGACCAGACGAACATGGTCGTCTACCTCAATGGCCAGGCAGTGGGCACCAAGAACGTGGGGCCATTCCAAATCGGCACGACCAGCGCCAACTTCCGGATCGGCACGGATGGCGATCTCCATAATTTCTTCGACGGCCAGATAGACGAGGCGACCGTTTATAACACGGCGCTGAGCCCGGTGCAGATTGCGGATATTTACGCCGCAGGCAGCGCCGGCAAATGCCCGGTGATCGCCGGCAGTTGTTTGGCGCAGGTAAAAATGATATTGAGCGGGGTCGCCACCAACCTGATCACCGCGCTGGATGCGTGGCAGACAAACGAATTGACCTTCACCGCCACCGGCAGCAACACACTCCTCGAACTGCAGCCGCAGGAGGACGGGGTATTGATCGACCGGGTGCAACTTGTCCAGCATCCCAGCGCCAGCCTGGCGAATTATTATTTGCCGGAGGAATCGCTCAACAAGTTCCAGGGCGAGAACGCCCAGGGCGACTGGAAGCTGGAAATCCTGGACAACCGCGCGGGCGCGACCAATCCGACGCCGAACCTGGTGAGCTGGCAGTTGAGCATGCGATTCGAAAACACCGAGCCCCAGGTGCAACCGCTCACCCACGCGATCCCGGTCACCAACTGTGTGCCGACGTCCAACGTGCTGTACTTCAGCGTCAGCGTGCCGGTCTGGGCGGGTTACGCGACCAACATATTGAACATCGTGAGCGGTTCGGGCGGCCAGTGGCTGCTCAACACCAACGTTCTGCCATTGAGCGGCCCCAACGATTTCACGCTCCGGGGGAACGTTTCGGCCGGAAACACCTACACGAACGTGCTGCAGGCCGCGCCGCCGTCAACCCCGCCGCTCTATCCCGGCACGACTTACTACATGGCCATCGTCAACACGAATCCAACTCCGTTGTGCTTCACTTTGGAGATGGACTTCAACATCATCACGCTCACGAACCTCGAGCTCTTCACCAATACCATTGTGGCCGGCAACGTGCCGCAGTATTACCAGTACGACGTCTCGACCAATAATCCGGCGGCGGCTTCCTTTGAATTCCTGCGCAATCCGGGCAACCTCTTCATGTCAGTGAGGAAAGGGCCTCCCTTGCCGGATATGGGCGGGTTTGATTATGCCAGCCAGGGCATCGGTCCGCAGGCGATTGTGGTCACCAGCAATTCCACCCCCGTGCCGCTCGCTTCCGGACGCTGGTACATCGGTGTGTTCAACGTGGACACCAACCCGGTCACCTACATCATCATGGCCAAGGAAAGCCCCTTGAACCTCATCGGGCTCACCAACGGGTTGCCTTACGTCTACAACAACCAGGTTCCGGGTGTGGACATCAGCCCGTTCTATTCCTTCAACGTGGCCTCGACCAACACAGCCGCGCTATTCGAGATATTGTCTCCGGGTGGCAATGTGGATCTGACACTGGGCCCGGTCGCGGTCCTTCCCTACGATCCCCAGTATTTCCGCACCAGCCTCCGTCTCGGGACCAATTCTGAGCAGATCGTCATTCGCAGCAATCAGTTCGTCAGTGCCGGAGGCATTGGCGGGACCTGGTATCTCGGCGCTCCCAATAACGAACTGACCAATGTGTTCTACACCATTCGGGCGGTGGTGGCCACCAATGGATTGTTGATCAGCGACGTGCCCATCCACATCGGGCTTACGTATCCGGGCGGGACGAACGGCATAAGGCTTACGTGGACGTCGGTGGATGGAGAAACGTACAATGTCCAAACCAATGCGGACCTCACCACGACAAACTGGGGCGTTCTTTCGACCGTCACGGGCGCGCCTTACTCCACCACGTTCCAGGATCCCAATCCGATCATTGGAATCCCGTACCTGTTCTATCGCATCGTCCAGGTGCCGACTCCGTGACCATGGGCGTGCTCGTGGTGTCGCTGAATCCCGCGATTGACGCCGAATGGCGCGTCGCGGAGGCCCGGTGGGAGGAGAAAAACCTGATTGAATCCGAGCGCCGCTGGGCGGGCGGCAAGGGAATCAACGTGGCGCGCTGGCTCCGGCATCTGGGCAGCCCGCCGCGATTGCTCCTGCCGTTGGGCGGGGAACGCGGACGGGAACTCACGCGTGGTCTGAAGGAACAAGGGCTCGCGGCCTCGGCCATTCCCGTGAAGGAGTCTTCGCGTATCAACGTGGTGGTGACCACGGCGGAGGGAAGGCAGATTCGCTTCAACCAGCCAGGACCGAGGTTATCGGGTGTGGAGTGGCGCGCCATTTTGCGCGAGACGAAGCGGCTTCTTCCGAAAATTTCCTGCATCATTTTCTCCGGCAGCCTGCCGCGCGGACTGCCCGCGAACGCCTACGCGGCAATGATTCGCCTGGCGCACCGGGCGGGCGTGAAGGCGGTGCTCGATTGCGACGGGCCGGCGTTGCGCGCGGGTGTGAAGGCGCGGCCTCTGTTGGTGAAGCCGAACCTCTATGAGTTGGGCCAATGGGCCGGGCGCGAATTGAAGTCGGAAACCGAGATTGTGCGCACGGCCGGCAGAATGGCATCGGCCACGGGCGGATGGGTGCTGGTTTCGCGCGGGCACGAGGGCGCGGTGCTGGTGCCGGCAGAAGGACACACGGTCTGGTTCGCCCGGCCGCCGCGGTTGCAGCCCGTGAGCACGGTCGGCGCTGGGGATGCCTTGTTGGCCGCCGCGGTGACGCAGATCGAAGAGGGCGCCGACCCTCGCGAATGGTTGCGCTGGGGCGTGGCGACCGGAGCGGCGGCCACGCAATCAACCGGCGGCAGGTTGCCAAAGCGCGCCCTGGTGCGGGAATTGGCTGCCGGGGTTACCTTGCGCATGGGACGCAAGTGAACACGACCACCATCACGAACGCCACCAACGGGATGATTGTCCGGGTGACGCAGTTCCACGCCGCGGGAAGGGACAATCGGCTGTTGATCATGCTGGGAGTGCTGGCGGTGGGGATGATCGGCCTCGGTGTGTATCTGCTGCTGCGCAAGGAAAAAGGCGCGAAGACATAGCTTTTCTTCCCGGGGAACTTCGCTTAGTTTGGATGATTGCCTCATGGGCAAATTCCCAATTCATGGCGAAAGCTCAAATAAAAATCGGCGGGGCGCGCGAGCATAATCTCAAGAACCTCACCCTCTCCATTCCGCGGGACCAGTTGGTGGTGATCACCGGCCTGAGCGGTTCGGGGAAGTCCTCGCTCGCATTTGACACCATTTACGCCGAGGGACAGCGCAAATACGTGGAGTCGCTCTCGGCCTATGCACGACAGTTCCTCGATCAGATGCAGAAGCCGGAGGTGGATTTCATCGAAGGACTGTCGCCGGCCATTGCCATCGAACAGCGAAGTTCGGGGACCAGCCCGCGGTCGATCATCGCGACCACCACGGAAATCTACGATTACCTGCGCCTGCTCTTCGCGCATGTGGGACAGCCGCATTGCCCGGTCAGCGGGGTGCCGATCACGGCGCAGACCACGAGCGATATCGTGGACAAGATCCTGTCGTTGCCGCCCAGGAGCCGGGTGATGCTGCTGGCTCCGGTGGTGCGCGACGAAAAGGGCGAGTTCCGGGACGTGGTGGAGCGGTTGGGACGCGAGGGCTTCGTCCGGGCGCGGGTGGACGGCGAAATGGTGGAATTGACCAATAATGTCCGTCTCAAGCTGGACCCGAAACAGAAGCACACGATCGAGGCGGTGGTGGACCGGTTGGTCATGGACGACAAGATCCGCGTGCGGCTGAGTGATTCGGTGGAAACGTCGCTGCGCTGGGGCGAGGGCCGGTTGCTCACGTTGCACCAACTGCCCGGCGCCGATCAATCGGGACCATGGATCGAGACGCTGCACTCGAATCGCAATTACAGTCCGGCGACGGGCCTGAGCTACGAGCCGGTGACGCCGAAACATTTCTCGTTCAATTCGCCCGCGGGCGCCTGCCCGGTCTGCCACGGGCTTGGCCAGAAAATGGTGTTTGATGAAGGATTGATCGTGCCCGATCCGGAGAAGACGCTGGATCAGGGCGCGATCCTGCCATGGCGGCGCGGCGGCAAGCGGATGATCGTCTATTACAAGGCCATGCTGCGCTCTGTGACGCAGCATTATCAGCAGAGCATGGAGGTCCCCTATCGCACGCTGCCTGATGACTTCAAACAGGTGCTGATGCACGGTTCGGGCGAGGTGGAGATGGATTTCAATTTCTGGCGCGCGGGCAAGATGAGCAAAGTGACGCGCCCGTTCGAGGGAATCGTTCCCAACCTCGAACGCCTGTATCAGGAAAGCGAAAGCGAATTCACGCGCAACCGGCTGAAGGGTTTCATGAGCCCGCAATTCTGCGACGCGTGCAACGGGCGGCGGCTGAAGCCGGAGATCCTGGCGGTCACGATTGGCGGCGAGGAAGCGAGCGCGAGGTTCGGCCCGAAGCAGAAGAGAACACCGGCCATTCCGGGATTGTCCATCATGGACGTGTGCGCACTCTCGATCGAGGCAGCGGATAATTTCTTCGCCGAGCTGAAGCTGACGCCGTTCCAGCAGAAGATTGCGACGGAAGTGATTCGCGAAATTCGCGCGCGATTGGGATTTTTGCGGAATGTCGGGCTGGGATACCTGACGCTGGACCGGGAGAGCGGCACGTTGAGCGGTGGCGAGGCGCAACGAATCCGGCTCGCCACACAAGTGGGCGCGGGATTGGTGGGCGTGTTGTACATCCTGGATGAGCCCAGCATTGGATTGCACCAGCGCGACAACGAACGGCTGCTCACGACGCTCGAGGGCCTGCGCGATCTCGGCAACTCGGTGCTCGTGGTGGAACACGATGAGGACACGATCCGGCGCGCGGATTATGTTCTCGACCTGGGGCCCGGCGCCGGTGTGCGCGGCGGCGAAGTGGTGGCGGCGGGAACTCTGCCCGAAGTGCTCGCCGCGCCGAAATCGCTCACTGCAAAATATCTCACGCGGGAACTGACGATCCCCGTCCCAAAGAAAAGGATCAAGCCATCGGCGGATCGTGGCTGGCTCGAAGTGCTGGGGGCAACGGAAAACAATCTACAGAATCTCGACGCCCGGATTCCGCTGGGCACGCTGACGTGCGTGACGGGCGTGAGCGGTTCCGGCAAGAGCACGCTGGTGGACGACATTTTGCGGCGTGCGTTGTTCCGGAAGTTCCACGGATCGAAGGAACGGCCCGGCGCACATCGGGAATTGCGGGGCTTCGAGCATCTCGACAAGGTCATAGTGATTGACCAGACGCCGATCGGCCGCACGCCGCGCAGCAACCCGGCGACCTACACGGGCATGTTCAATTCAATTCGCGATCTCTTTGCCAAACTGCCGGCCGCGCGCATTCGCGGTTACGAGGCGGGGCGGTTCAGCTTCAACGTGAAGGGCGGCCGCTGCGAAAAATGCCAGGGCGACGGATTGATCAAGATCGAAATGCATTTTCTGCCGCCGGTCTATGTCACTTGCGAGGCTTGCAACGGGCGGCGATACAATCGCGAGACGCTGGAGATTAGTTACAAGGGCATGAACATCGCCGATGTGCTGGACATGACCGTTGATGAGGCGGTCACATTTTTCCGGGCGGTGCCGCAGATTTATGAACCGTGCCTCACGCTGGCGGATGTCGGGCTGGGGTACATCGGGCTGGGGCAGTCGGCCACCACGTTGAGCGGCGGCGAGGCGCAACGAGTAAAACTTGCGGCGGAACTTTCGCGCAAGGCGACGGGCCACACGCTTTATATTCTGGATGAGCCGACCACAGGCCTGCATTTTCATGACGTGGCCAAGCTCCTGGAGGTTTTGTTCAAATTGCGCGCATCGGGAAATACGTTGCTGGTGATCGAACACAACCTGGATGTGATCAAAACTGCCGATTGGATCATCGATCTCGGTCCGGAAGGCGGCGCCGGAGGCGGCAGAATCGTGGCGCAGGGGCCGCCGGAAGAGGTCGCGAAATGTGAAGCAAGCTTCACCGGGCAATATTTGAGTCGCATCCTCGGCGAAAGTGTCCGATAAACATTCGAGATGCGAAGCATTGCAACACAAGCGCGCGTGGCGCTGATGCTGGTCCTGATGGCGCTGATCGCGTCCCCTGCCCTGCCCGTGCACGCCGCGGGTTGGGGCGAAACCAAGGCGCTGACGGTCGCCCAGGACGCCTTCACCGCCAGGGATTGGGCGGTGGCGGCGGCGGATTTCGGCGCGTTTGCCACGAATTACCCCGGGTCCGAACATCGCGCCGAGGCGGTGCTGTTCGAAGCGCAGGCCCGGTTCAATCTTCATCAATACAACGAGACAATCCGCCGGCTCACGACGGAGCAACCCCGCGCGGGCGCGCTGGCCGACAAGTACGTTTACTGGACTGCGGAGGCGACTTTTTACAATGCCGATTACACCAGTGCCGCCGAAACTTACGCCTCTCTCGCGCGCGATTATCCGGCTTCCACGCTTCGGCTCGAAGCTGCGTTCAAGGAGGGGGAATGTTATGCGCGACTGGGCGCGTGGCCGAAGGTCATCGAGACGCTCGGTTCTCCTGAAGGGGCCTTCCGGCAATCGGCGAAGTCTGATCCGACCAACCGATTTGCGGTTCAAGGCGCCCTCGTGTTGAGCGGCGCCCAGGCGGAACAAAAGGATTACGCGGCGGCGGAATGGACGCTGGAAGAATTGGGCCATTTGAATCTCACACCCGGGGACGAGTGGCAGAGAAGGTACAACCTCTGCCGGGTCCAGCTCGGCGCCGGGCATTACGAGGCCGCGCTGGCGGGCAGCACCAACCTGCTCGCGTCGGCCACGGCCATGGCGCGCCCGGCGCTGCAGGCGCAAAGCGTGGCGCTCAGGGGCGAGGCGCTGGAGCAACTTGGGCGATTGTCCGAAGCGGCCGATGCCTACGCAGCGGGATTGGACAAAAGTCATCCCGCCGGGCTGCGACGGCGGGCGATGCTCAAGGTGGTGGAACTCAATCTTCGTCAGGATCAACTCGACGCCGCGATGAAGGGCCTGGCCGATTTCCTGGATCAATATCCCGGAGAAAAGGAATCGGATGCCGCGCTGCTGGCGCATGGCGAACTGGCGCTGAAGAAATATTACCTGGCTTCGTCGCCGGCCCCGGAATTGACCAATGCGCTGGAGCAGGCGTCCGCAGATTTCGCGCGACTTGCCACAGCGTTCACGAACAGCGAATTCGTTGGGAAAGCCCAGTTGAACCTCGGATGGTGCCGGCTGGCGCAGTCGAACCTGGCCGAGAGTGAGGCGGCGTTCAGCAATGCGGTGGCGCGGCTGGATTTCTCGGAGGACGCGGCGGTGGCGCGGTTCAAGCTCGCCGATTTGCAATATCAGCGAAAGGACTTTGACGACGCCCTGCGCAACTATCGCGAGGTGGTCGAGCGTTACGGCTCGCTGCCGGCGGTGAAATCAGAGTTGGCGGAACGCGCTCTCTACCAGACCGTGCGCACGGCGCTGGCCGAGACCAACGTGGCCGCGGCGCAAGCCGCCATGCAACAGATTCTCACGCAGTTTCCGAACGGGCAATTCGGCGGGCCGAGCGAATTGCTCGTGGGCGAGGGTCTGGCGCGGCAACAGCACACGCAGGAAGCGCGATCGGCGCTGACGGACTTTGCGACACGGTTTCCAGACTCGCCGCTGGTGCCGGAAGTAGAACTGGCAATCGCGCGCACGTTCGAGAGCGAAACGAATTGGGACGAGGCGATCAGGCGCTACGACACGTGGCTGGGCGCGCACACAAACAATCCCGCCGCGCCGCAGGCGGAATTTGCGCGGGCGTGGGCGAATTCGCAGGCCGGGCGGGAGACGAACGCGTTCGGGCAGTTCACGAATTTTGTGGCGCTGCATTCCACCAGCGAGCTCGCGCCGCAGGCACAATACTGGGTGGCGGACCATTACTTCCGGCAGGAAGATTACATCCACGCCGAGTTGAATTACCAGGTCATCTCGAACAACTGGCCGTCATCCCCGCTGGCGAGCGAAGCCTGGATGATGGCCGGCCGCGCGGCGGCGGCGGCGGCGGATTATGCGGACGCAATCCGGTTTTTCACGAACCTGACCAGCAACCCGTCAGTGCCGGAAGGGTTGCGGTCACGGGCCATCTTCGCCGCGGCGGATTCGATGATCCGCCGGCCGCCCGACACGAACAATCCGGAAGGCAATTTCAACGACGCGATCCGTTTCCTTTCCGAAATTCTCACCCGCACCAACGAGCCGATATCGGTTTTGGCGCAAGGGAGAATCGGGGACTGTTATCGCCAGCTTGCGGCGCTCAACACCGAACCGGCGCAATCGCAGGATTACAGTCTGGCGATCACAAATTACCAGGGCGTGATGCAATCGCCGCTGGCCGACATTTCGGCGCGGAGCGGCGCGGAGTGCGGGCTGGCGCTGTGCATCGAAGCCATGAGCAGGTCCAAACCTGCAGCCGATCAGGCGCGCGGGCTGGCGGAAGCCATGAAACATTATAAGGCCGTGATTTACGGCGAGAATCTGCGCGAAGGAGAGAAGCAGGATCTTTTCTGGGTTGAGCAGGCTGGCCTGGCGGTGTGCCAGCTCATGGAGGAGGCGGGGCAATGGGAGCAACTCGCGGGATTGTGTTCCGGCAAATTGATGCCGCTGCTGCCGGCGCTGCAAAGCACGTGGGAAAAGAAGATCGAAAAGGCGCAGGCGCAGAAAACAGCCGTGGAAAAGACCGATTAGGCCCCCTGCCCTGCTTTCGAGCATGACCGCCGGCCAGCCGGTCATTTGACACACCGGGCAACGACGACTAGCTTGAGTTGATTTCAATATGAGCGCAGCCGCACCAACTGAATCCATCATCAGCGTCACCGAAAGCGCCGCCCGGCAGATCCAGCATCTCGTGGCGACCGATCCGGCCAACGCCGGCAAATATCTCCGCGTCTACGTCGAACAAGGCGGCTGTTCCGGCATGCAATACTCCATGGTGTTCGACGAAGAGCGGCCCGAGGACAACAAAATCGAGATGTTTGGCGTGACAGTGCTCGTGGACGCCTTCAGCGCCGGAAAGATCAAGGGCGCCGTGGTGGATTTCAGCGACAGCCTGAACGCAGGCGGGTTCAAGATCACGAATCCGAACGCCAAACAGACCTGCGGCTGCGGAAAATCCTTTGAGGCCCAGGCATAAGTAGCTCAGCCCGGGCCGAACAACGCCGTTTCGTGCGATTGCGAAACGGCTTGTTTTTTGTCGGTGGCAGTAACCGCGCGAAAGAAACCCATCGGTACAATGGAAATTCGTCCAGGAATATCCCGCAGCCGCAGCCGTCGAAATTCCGCTACGCTCGCCACATTGCCTGCAAAAAAGGACTTCAGAGAATTTCCAAATCTGACGATGTATGGCCGTGGACTTGGAAAATCGGTTGAATGGGGCACCGGCCGCATCCGCAGGCCGCCGGGCGGGGGTTTATTTGAACTCCATCTCCAGCCTGCCTGTCAGCCCAACCCTGATTAACGAGCTGCTTGGCCTCTTCAAGGATCCTGACCGCGAAGTGGACCAGGTGGTGAAGCTTATCAGTTTCGAGCCGTCCCTCACCGCGGAACTTCTCAAGCGCAGCAATACCGTCTATTTCGCCAGCAGCGAACCGGTCACCGACGTCTTTGAAGCCGTGACCCGGCTCGGCTTTTACGAGGTTTACTGCATCGTCGTCACCATGTTCGGCTCCGGCACGAAGACGCTCGCCAGGTCCGGTGCCGGCCTCGATGTGGAGGCCCTCTGGCAGCACTCCGCCGCCTGCGCGGTGGGCGCATCGGTAATCGCGGAGACCATCGGCGAGTCCAAACCCGTGGCCTTCACCGCCGGCCTGCTGCACGACGTGGGCAAGCTGGTGCTCGCCTCCGTGGAACGCGAGACCTACGCGAAAATGGTCAGCACGCACGTCGGCCGCGAGGGGCTGCTCATCGTCGGCGAACGCGATGCCTTTGGCACCGATCACGCCGAACTCGGCGGCGAACTGATGTCCCGCTGGAATCTGCCCGAGGAAGTCGCCGCGGCTGTTCGCTGTCATCACAATTTCACCGACGCAAAGCCTCACTTACGGCTGGCCGCAGTGGTGCAATCGGCGAATGCCGTCGCACACCAACTTCGTTGCGCGGACTCCGCCGAGTCCCTGATCGGCCCGCCGTCACTGCGCTTTCTTGGCCTTCGTCAGGACGACTTTTCCATCCTCATCACCGCCGCCGGCAAGGAACTTGAACGGGTCAAGGACCTGTTCGGGATCTGATTGCCAAAAAACCTCAACAAATCCGCGGCAGTTGTTCACCGGAGAGCATGTCCACGACGCGGGCGCCACCAATGCGGGTTTTCATGGTGACCATGCCGGGGTGATCGGGAACAACTTCGCCGATGACGGCGGCGCCGACGCCAAGCGGATGAGCGCGCATGGCGGTGAGGATGCGCGGGGCGTCTTCGGGAGCGACGAAGGCGAGGAGTTTGCCCTCGTTCGCGACGTAAAGGGGATCGAGACCGAGAATTTCACAGGCGCCCTTGACTTCCTCGCTGATGGGCAGGGAGCTCTCCTGGAGACGGATGCCGACGCTGGCGGATTCGGCGATTTCGCTGAGGGCGCTGGTCACGCCGCCCCGGGTGGGATCGCGGAGGACATGGATATCCTGGCTGGCAGAGAGCATCGCCTCAACCAGCCCGTTCAAGGGCGCGGTGTCGCTGGCGATTTGGGAATCGAATTCCAATCCTTCGCGCACGGACATGATGGCGATGCCATGGACGGCAATCGGGCCGCTGACAATAATCTGATCACCAATTTGTGCGCGCTTTGGGTTGATGTTGACGCCGGGTCCGACGACGCCGATGCCGGACGTGTTGATGAAGATCTGGTCGCCTTTGCCGCGGTCGACGACCTTTGTGTCGCCGGTGACCAGGGTGATCCCCGCGGTTTCGGCGGCCTGGCGCATGGATTGAAGCACGCGCCTGAAATCGCGCATGGGAAATCCCTCCTCGATGATGAATGCCGCCGAGAGATGGAGCGGGCGCGCGCCGCACATTGCGAGGTCGTTCACGGTGCCGTGGATCGCGAGTTTGCCGATGTCGCCGCCGGGAAAGAAAATCGGCTTCACCACGTAGGAGTCGGTACTGAAAGCCAGCTTCGCCCCGTTCACGGAGAAGATCGCGCCGTCGTGGAGCGGATCCAGCAGCGCGTTGCGGAAGGCGGGCTGGATCAATTGTTGAATCAGACGATGTGTGAGTTTTCCCCCGCTGCCGTGGGCCAGGACGATTTCCTGATGATCGGAAATGGGCAATGGGCAGGAACCGAGGGAGTCCGCGAGTTCCGCGGCAGAGTCGCCATTGGTTTCGATGACTTCAGATGACATCGTCTTCTCCCAGCGCGATGTGGATCAGGTCCCAGGCGACGTGCACGAGCGTTGCATGCACCTCCTGGATGCGGTGAATGCTGTAGGAGGGCACGATGAAACTGTAGTCGGCCATTTCGGCGAGGCGGCCGCCGTCCTTGCCAAGCCACGCGATGGTGAGCATCTGCTTTTCGCGCGCGGCTTCGAGAGCGTAGATGAGATTCGGCGATTTTCCGCTGGTGCTGACCGCAAGCGCCATGTCGCCGGGCTGGCCGAGCAATTCCAGTTGGTTGACGAATACGCGCGAGTAATCGGCGTCGTTGCCGATGGCGGTCATGGTGCAGATATCGGTCATCAGCGGGATGACCGGGAACGCCCTGCGCTTTTCGATGATGGGGTGCGTGAACTCGACACAGAAATGGAGGGCGTCGCAGAGGCTGCCGCCGTTGCCCATGACGAGGAGCTTTTTGCCGGAGCGGAAACGCGCGGCCATGTCGTTGGCCATGGCTTCGATGCGGCCGGCGTATTGCGAGAAGAATTTTTGCTTCATCTCCACGCTCTCGCCGCATTTGCGGAGGATTTTTTCGCGGAAATTTTCGGTGAGGGTTGTGGCCAGGGATTGCAAGCGGGTGTCTAGCGCGCAGTTGCGAGCGCGGATTCGGGTTTGGGTTGTTGCTGCAAATGGCGACCGTAGGCGTAGTAGGCGGCGCAGGCGCCCTCGGCGGAAACCATGGTCGCGCCGAGCGGATGATCGGGCGTGCATTGTTTGCCAAATGCCGGGCAGTCGTGCGGTTTCTTCACGCCTTTCAGGACCAGGCCGCTGATGCAGGCTTCGGGTTCCTTCGTGTCAATTTCCTTCACGTCGAACAGGCGCTCGGCGTCGTGCTCGCGGAATTCCCAGCGCAATTTGTACCCGCTCTTGGGAATGGAACCGACACCGCGCCATTTGCGGTCGCAGACTTCGAAAACCTTGTTCACCAGTTCCTGCGCGACGCGGTTGCCAACGCGATGGACGATGCGCGAATACTGATTCTCCACTTCAGCGCGGCCCTGCTCGAGCTGGCGCACGGCCATGAGGGTTCCTTCCAGAAGATCGAGCGGTTCGAAACCGGTAATGACGATGGGGACACGGAAGCGCGCGGCGATGGGCTCGTACTCGCGATAACCCATGATGGCGCAAACGTGCCCGGGCCCGAGGAATCCCTGCACCCGATTCAGCGGCGACTGGAGAATGGAGGCGATGGAGGGGGGAACCAGCACGTGGGAGACGAGGATGGAGAAATTCCTGATGCCCTGCTGGCGAGCCTGCCAGACGGCCATGGCGTTGGCAGGGGCGGTGGTCTCAAAACCGATCGCGAAGAAGACGACTTTTTTGTCCGGATTCGCGCGCGCGATCTTGAGGCAATCCATTGGCGAATAGACCACGCGGATGTCCGCGCCGCGGGATTTCAGGATCAGGAGGTCCACCTCCGAACCAGGCACGCGCAACATGTCGCCGAAGGAACAGAAAATGGCTTCCGGACGCGCGGCAATGGCGAGCGCCTTGTCGATCATTTCCAGGGAAGTGACACAGACCGGACAGCCGGGACCGTGAACGAGCTCGACTTCCTTGGGCAGCAGGTGGTCGAGGCCGTACTTGACGATGCTGTGCGTCTGGCCGCCGCAGACCTCCATCAGCACCCATGGCCGCGTTACCGTGCGGCTAATTTCGCCGACAAGTTTCTCGGCGAGCTGCTGATCGCGGTATTCGTCGAGGAATTTCATGTCCCCTTCCCCGCCATCGGGTCGGTTTCGAACTCGGGCGTCTGAAGTTCGCCCAGTTGTTCCATGGCCTTGAGGGCTTCGTAGGTCCGGTTGGCTTCGGCTTCGTCGACCTTACCCAGCGCGAAGCCGACATGGACGAGAACATAATCGCCGCACTGCACGTCCGGCGTGTATTCGAGGCAGACCTGCTTGACGACGCCGCCGAAATTGGTTTTGCCCATGCGGACGCCGTGGGCGTCCTGCTGGATTTCAAGAACCTTACCGGGAATGGCCAGGCACATATGATACGTGGTTCATGATTCGCAAACCGGTTGTGTCAATTGATCAGCCAATTTCGGCGCTCGTCCATTGGGTTTGAACCCCATGCCCGGGCCAGCCGACCGCGAACGAAGCGCGGCGATGATTTGACCGAGGGCAATGCCGCCGTCATTGGGCGGGACCTGGCGATGCCAATACGGAACAAACCCTTCTTCCCGCAGGCGGCGGATGGTTCGTTCGCAAAGATATTGATTTTGGAAGCAACCGCCGGTGAGAACGATGTTCTTCCGGCCGACCCGGTGGGCGATGGCGAGAACCACTTCCGAAAGTGTGTTGTGACATTTCGCGGCGATCGCCGCGACCGGTTGACCGCTCCGCAGATCATTGAGCACTTCCATGATCATCGGCTGCCAGTCAAGGATCAGGGGAATCGTCTTTCGCACTTCAAACGAGTACACCTCTTCAATCGAGGGGGCACAGGCGAATTCGAGGTCCATGGCGGCCTGCCCTTCGAAACCCGATCGCTGGCGGAGGCCGAGCAGAGCGGCGAGAGCGTCGAAGAGACGGCCGGCACTGGAAGTGAGCGGAGAATTGACTCCAGCGGCGAGCATGCCGCGAATCGTTTTCAGTTCGTTGGGAGAGAAGTGCGTGAGTGGGGTTGGATCGCGTTGCTGGAACAGGTCGTCGCCGAAGATTTCGTAGAGCAAACCGAGCGCACTGCGGCGGGGCTCCTTCACGGCGGCATTGCCGCCCGGGAGACGGAAGGGGCAAAAATGAGCGACCCGTTCGAAGGAGTTTTCGTTGATCAGAAGGAATTCACCGCCCCAAATGGTTCCGTCCGTGCCGAAGCCCGTGCCGTCCCACGCAACACCCAGCACAGGAGCATCGAGTTCGTTGTCCGCCATGCACGAAAGCACATGGGCGTAGTGGTGTTGGAAACCGATGCACTGAGCCGGCGTCATGTCCTTGGCGAATTTGGTGGAGAGATATTCGGGATGGAGATCGCAGGCGATGATTTGCGGCTGACGTTCGTACAACCGGGGCAAATCGGCGGCGGATTTTTGGAATGCGGAAAAAGCCTGGACGGTTTCCAAATCGCCGATGTGCTGGCTCACAAATGCCTGACCTGAGAAGCCGAGTGCAACGGTGTTTTTCAGGTGTGCGCCAACGGCGAGGACGGCCGGCGATTCGGAATCCGCGCCCGATACAGGAACGGGCAACGGCGCGTAGCCGCGGGCGCGGCGGAGGAGCATTTCGCGTCCGCCCATGATGCGAACCACCGAATCGTCCATGTGCCGAACAATCGGGCGGTTGTGAACGAGAAAGACATCCGCGATGCCGCGCAGCCGTTCGAGCGCTTCATGTTCGTCAGTGCAAATCGGTTCATCGCTGAGATTGCCGCTCGTGGCGACGATCGGAAAATTCAATTCACGCAGGAGCAGATGATGCAGCGGTGAGTACGGCAGCATCACGCCGAGCCACGGATTTTGCGGGGCAACGGAATCAGCGATTTCCGAATCATCGGAGGATTCGGGCTGTTTCTTCAGGAGCACGATAGGTGCAGCGGGTGAAAGCAGCAGTTGCGCCTCAAGTTTCGAAATGCGGCAGAAGGCCCGGACCGCCGTCAAGGAGGGAACCATCACGGCAAAGGGTTTGTCCTCGCGGCGCTTGCGTGTGCGCAACCGTAGGATGGCGTCATTGTCGCGCGCGTTGACGATCAGTTGGAAACCGCCAATGCCCTTCAGCGCCAGAATTTGGCCGGTGCGGACGGCATCGACGGCATGGCGGAGCGCATCGTGCCTGGCGGAGAGATGCCGCCCCTCGGCGTCCCACAATTCGATCTGCGGGCCGCAGTGGGGACAGGCGTTCGGCTGGGCGTGAAAGCGGCGGTTATGAGGATCGTGGTATTCGCGTTCGCACTCGGGACACATCCGGAAATGCTTCATCGAGGTGTTGGCGCGATCATAGGGCAAGGCTTCGATGATGCTGAACCGCGGGCCGCAGTGTGTGCAGTTCGTGAAGGGATAGAGATGGCGGCGGTTGCGGGAATCAAGGATTTCGCGCAGACAGTCGGCGCAGGTGGCGGCATCTGGAAGTATCAAGGCGGTGGGCGGTCCGTGAGTGTCGCTGTCGCGAATTTCGAAACCACTGGAGACAATCGGATCGATAAACCCGACCTGAATGCTTTGAACGCAGGCGAGTGGCGGTTTATCGCTTTGCAGGCGCGCGACGAGTTGCTCCACCTGCCATTGCCATCCCTGCGCCTCGATCATGACGCCCCGGGTCGAATTCGACACCCAGCCGCTGAGGCGCAACTCGCGGGCGAGGCGGAAGACGAAGGGACGGAAACCGACGCCCTGGACGGCGCCCGTGACCAGAATTTTGGCGCGTGTATCGTTCACCGGATATTTTCAGCCGGCGGTTCGGCCGGTCCGACGACTTCAAACGCGATAAGGTCCGGGCAGGCTTCCTCCACCGCGCGCCGGACGGCGAGTTCCAGCGTGACCGTGGAAGACGGGCAGGTTTTGCAGGCGCCTTGCAATCGGACCCGCGCGACCTCGCTTTCAAGGCTGAGCAGTTCGATGTTGCCGCCGTGGCTTTGCATGTAGGGACGCACCTTTTCGAGCGCAGCGCGGAGACGGGCTTCCAAGGGGACCGGATGCAATCCATGAACGAGCAGGAGGCCGCTGACCATCTGGTCCTGAAGCAGGCGGTCGAGCACCGCCGTACCTTCGGCGCCGGAGTCCTGGATGTGCCCGAGAACGCGGGCGAGGCCGTCGCCGTAGAACGCGAGGAGCGATTGCAGGCATTCCTGGAGCAGCGCGCGCCCGGCGGGGTTCGGCTGATTTTGAATCTGCTCGATCAATTCCTGCAGGCGCGCGGCCATCTGGCGCGAATCGGCGGGCGTACCCGGGGCGGCATTCGCGGGCGAAACACATTCCGTGAAACGCGGGGGCGCTTCGGTTTCGAGATTCAGATCAGGCGGCATATTGAATTGATTTGATGGCGCACTCGTGGCCCCGGGCGGCCTCGGTCGCTTTTCCGCATTCCGGACACTGCAAGGTTGGCACCGGCGCCTCGGACAGCGAATCCATCCAATACTTCGGCGGGCCTTCGTAGTTGCAGTTCGCGCACTTCACACACGCGGGAACGGATTCGATGTCGAGCTGCGAATCCGCGAGCGCGGTTTCGCGGGTTACGGATTCATAGCAGAACTTCAATTGTTCCGTTTGGACACAGGTCAACTCGCCGATGGCCAGCCGGACACACACCACTTTCCCGATGCCGCGCGCTTCGGCGAACCCGAGCACGTCCTCGACAACGGTGGCGGCGATCGAAAGCTCATGCATTGGCGGCGGCTTTTTCCGGCGCGAGCAGCGCGGCGATTTCGTCCAAGCCCGCGCCAGTTTTGCAACTGGCCGGGATGACGCGCAGGTCCGGCTTGAGCGTATGGACGTCGTTCACGAGTTGCTCGACGCGCACGCTCATCACTTCGGCCAGATCGGTCTTGTTGATGACGACCAGGTCCGCGCCGAGGAACATATGAGGATGTTTCTTCACCATCCACGGCCCCTCGGTGACGCTCACCACCACCATGCGGCTGCGGGAGCCGAGCGGAAATTCCGCGGGACAGATGAGGTTCCCGATGTTTTCGATCAAAATCAGATCGAGAGAAGTGAGTTTGACGCTCTTCAGCGCCTTGCCGACAAGGTTGGCGTCGAGGTGACAGCCATTCACTGTGGCGATCTGCACGACCGGAACGCCCTGGCTCGCTATCAGTTCGGTGTCGGCAGCGACGGTGGCATCGCCATTGAACACGGCGATGCCGCACTTGATTTTCAAGCGCTCGACCAGACGGCCAATGAGCGTGGTCTTGCCGGAACCGATCGCGCCCATGATGTCCACGGCGGTGATGCCGTGTTCATCCAGCAGGGCGCGGTTGGCGCGGGCGATTTTGGCGTTGGCTTCGAGCAGACTGTGCTCGAGTTCGATGTCGTAGATTTCCTCGGGTTTGGCTTCGATGACTGGTGTCATAGGTTGCGTATTGATCATTTGCCGCCCATGCCCATGAGGCCGGTCGGCGTGTGCATCTTCTGGAGAGTTTTCCCGGGACCGAGATACATGTGGACACCGCACGGCAGGCAGGGATCGAAACTCCTTACCGCGCGCATGATGTCGATGCCCTTGAATTTGTCCGGACCGTTCTCCTCGAAGATGGGTGTGTTCTGCACGGCGTCCTCGTAGGGACCGGGCGTGCCGTAGACGTCGCGCGGGCTGGCGTTCCAGGGCGTGGGCGGATAGGGATGATAATTCGCGATGCGCCCCTTGCGAATGACCAGGTGATGCGACAACACGCCGCGCACCGCCTCGTGGAACCCGCAGCCAATGGCTTCATCGGGAACCTTGAAGGGCGTGAAGGTCTGCGTGCGACCGGCGCGAACATCGTTCATGGCCTGCTCGACGCAATACATGCCGACCGCGGCCGCGTAGGCCTGGAAGTAGGAACGCGCACGGTTGCGCTCGATGGCGTTGCTCCATTTCGGGATGCGCCAGGTGAGCTCCATTTCCGGCTTGGTCATTGTCTTGGGCAGGCGAATGCGGATGGTGCCGTCGCCGGGCGCCTTCACGTAACCGATATCCACCAGGCCCGAGAGCGCGGTGGACCAGAGGCGGGCGATGGGTCCGCCGCCGGTGTCGAGCGCAAGGTGATCGCCGGTGTTCTTGTCGAACCAGCGCGGCGACATCACCCAGGTGTAATTGCCGTCGAAGTCGCGTTTCTGCGGTTTGGGGATTGTGGTTTGATTCCATGGATGACGGCGGTCCACGGGATTGCCGAGCGGATCGGCGCGCACGAACATCTCGCCGTTGCCGTTCTCCGCCCAATCCTCGTAGAACGACGAACCAAGCAGGATTCGCAGGCCGAGATTGATGTCGATGAGGCTGTTGGTGACGAGCTTGCCATCGACCACGACGCCGGGAGTGACGAACATGGCTTTGCCCCAGTTTTCCATGTTCTCGTAGCGGTAATCGCAAACGTCCGGGTCCTGCCATGAGCCCCAACAACCGAGCAACACGCGGCGCTGGCCGACCTTTTCGTATCCCGGCAGGGCCTCGTAGAAGAAATCAAAAAGATCGTCGTGGAGGGGGACGACCTTCTTCATGAACTCGATGTATTTGGTGAGCCGGACGAGATAATCGGTGAACACCTGGATGGAGGGAACGGTCCCGACGCCGCCCGGATAGATGGTGGACGGATGGACATGGCGGCCTTCCATGAGGCAGAACATCTCGCGCGTGAGACGGCTCATCTGCAATGATTCGCGGTAGAACTCGCCCTCGAACGGATTGAGCGAGTGCATGATGTCGGCGATGGTGCGGTAGCCGTGATCCTTGGCGTGCGGGGCTTCGGTTTTTTGCGCCTTCTTCCAGACACCCGGGTTGGTCTCCTTGACCATCATCTCGCAGTAATCAACGCCGACGAGGTTATCCTGGAAGATGCAGTGATCGAACATGTATTCGGCGGCCTCGCCGAGATTGAGGATCCACTCGCCGAGGCGCGGATTCTTGATGCCATACGCCATGTTCTGCGCGTAGATGGAACAGGTGGCGTGATTGTCGCCGCAGATGCCGCAGATGCGGCTCGTGATGAAGTGCGCGTCCCGCGGGTCCTTGTTCTGCATGAAGATGCTGTAACCGCGAAAAATCGACGAGGTGCTGTAGCACTCCGCGACTTCCTTCTTGTCGAAGTCAATCTTGGTGTAGATGCCAAGGCTGCCGACGATACGGGTGATCGGGTCCCACGACATTTCGACGAGGTTGCCCCGGGATTCGGTTTTGCGTTCGCGCGTTGCCGTCAATGTTTCCATAAATCATCTCCTGTTATTGCCGTGGTGACCGGATGGAACCGCCGCTGCCGTGCGTGCCGTTCACGTGATGATGGCCGTTGCCGTTGCCGTAGTATTTCGGCCGATAGCCGGTGGTGAGCACCGGATCGGGGTGACGCCATCTGGGTTCCTTGTTCACAGCAGCGTTGGTGATGCCGCGGAGAGAGCGGATCAGCTTGCCGTAGCTGAGGACAAGCGAACTGGAAAAAGTCCCGCCCGGCGGCTCGTCCATGAACGGCATGAACTTGTCCGGAAATCCGGGCATGGTGCAGGCGATGCAGATGCCGCCGACGTTGGGGCAGCCGCCGATACCGTCCATCCAGCCGCGTTTGGTGACGTTGCAATTCACCACCGGCCCCCAGCAGCCCAGTTTGACGAGGCATTTGGGCGAGCCGTACTCATGCGCGAAATCGCCCTGCTCGTAGTAGGAGCCGCGATCACAACCTTCGTGGACCGTTTTTCCGAAGAGCCAGGTGGGGCGGAGATTTTCGTCGAGCGGGATGGTCGGCGCCAGGCCCGCGACCTGATAGAGCAGATAAAGCAGCGTCTCCATCATGTTGTCGGGTTGCACCGGGCAGCCGGGAACATTTACGACGGGAAGGCCGGCCTTGGAACGCCAATCCCAGCCGAGGTAATCGGCAAGGCCCATCGCGCCGGTGGGATTGCCCTGCATGGCGTGGATGCCGCCGTAGGTGGCGCAGGTGCCGGCGGCGACGACCGCTACGGCCCTGGGCGCGAGGCGATCAATCCAGGTGTTGAGCGTGATCGGCTGGCCGGTTTCGGGATCCGTGCCGATGGCGGCCCAGTAACCTTCCGATTTGATGTCCTCGTTGGGAATGGAGCCTTCGACCACGAGCACGAAAGGATCGAGCTTGCCTTCGGCGGCGTCGAACCAGGGTTTCATGTAGTCGGCGCCATTGTCGGGGGCGAGCACGCGATTGTGCAGATGGACCTTGGGCAATCCGGGGATCGTGCCCATGATAATGTCCTCGATGCTGGGCAGCGTGGCGGCGGTGATGGAGACGGTATCGCCATCGCAGCTCAATCCATCGGGCGTCCAGAGGATGTGAATTTCCTTAACGGCGGGCTCGCGGTCGGCGACGACATCGGGAGTTTTCATGATGGCTCCTTTGGTTACATTCTCATCAGGCGCAGTTCGCGGCGCATGGAGGGCACTTCGCGGGCAACCAACAGGCCGGCCCCGAGCGCGATGAGTCCGCCGAAGGCGATCCAGGCCAGGGCGGCGGGATTTCTCGTGATTCGTCTGGTTTTCATATCGTCTCCTTTCATTCCGGGAATGCGCCGACGGCGCTGGTGGTTTCCACTTGCAACAAATCGTTCACGAGCGATTCGATCAAGTCCGCCGCCCTGGGGACGGCCGACTGGACAGTGCCGCTCAAGCCCATGCGACCATCGGGAGCGCCCAGTTCACCTGGTTCGCAACCGACGAGGTACAGATGTTGAGGGCATCCACCGAACGCACGCGCGAGTTGCAACGTCCGGACAGGGTCCATCCCGTGGCTATCGAGGGTGTCGCCGTCCGTTTCCAGCAGGTGTGCGAGGTCGGGTTCAATCAGATAAACCGTGCCGGGCGCGTCGCCGCGGGGCGTGGCGTCCACGAGAATGGCGGTGTCGCAACCATCCGCCAGTGCGCAGGCGAGGTCGTAACCGCGAATGCCAAAATCCCGCACGCGCACTTCGGGCGGGAGCGGGCGACGTTGAAGCTCGCGGACGACTTCAACGCCGAAGGCGTCGTCGCCCAGAAAAATATTGCCGATGCCGGCGATGAGGATGTGTTTCAAGCGACGCCCTCCGGCAAAGGTTCAACCTCATCCACGCCGTAAAAGAAACGATGTCCCGGCTGGCGCAATAGGCCGAGGTCGCGTCCGGGATCGTTCTCGAGCACGAGCGCGAAGTGGACGCGCTTTTCCATGTCCTGTTCGACCGCCTCGATGACGGCCGTCTGACCGCCCAGGGCGAGGTCCAGCACGTCGGCGCGGGCTTTTGGGCGAATGCGGACACGGTCACCGGCGCGCAGGTAGACGCCATCGACCGTGGCGCCCTCGAGCGGCGTGCTTGCGCCGAAGAAATCGTCGAATTCGACGGGAGTGGCGAGGTCGGGGCGCCGCATCGCGCCGTGGAGCCTGAGAAGATCGTCTTCGGAGAGCGATTCCGTGCGCTCGAGGAGACGGCGGGCGAGTTCATCAACGCCGCGAGCTTCCCGTTTTTCGTCATCCGTCATGGTTTGGATTCGGAGCGTGAGAATCTCGTCGATCTCGGTGCCGTCGAAGAGCGAGCCGGCGCTTTCGGGAGCTATCTTCGGGTAATCGTAGAGAATGATGGGCGACGAAAGCATGGCGTCGCAGTCCCGGCGCTGTTCATCGCCGACGAGAACGGGCCAGGTGTGGAGATTCCGGCATTCGCGGACGGCGGCTTTGAGGTCGGCGGGCGGGTCCATGAGCGAGATGAATTCGCCGTTCTCAACCGACAGGATGGTATGCGTGGAGGCGAACATGAACATGGTGACGGCCTCGCGCTCGTTCCAGCGAAATCGGGGGCAGGTGGAAGTGTTTTGAATGCCGACGGTGATCTTGAACAATCCGCCTTCGAGCGGCTGGGCGTTGATCTCGAGATTGCCCTCGACGGTTTCCTGGCGGCGAAGAATCAAGCCGACGGCGCGCTTCTCGGAATCGCGGACCGGCTCGAGATCGCGGAAACCGAAGAAACGGAAAGGAAGTTTCAACCCGGAGGGCGAGTTGGAATCCAGAGTAAGAGCGGGGGCGGAAACTTCGCGTTCGACAGCTTCGTGCCAGCTCGTGAACACCTCCTTGCCGACGCGCAATTCGGGGACGATGTGAAACTCGGGAGTGAGACCGTCGCGCCAGGTCTCGAGCGGTATGGCGAAAGCGCCCACTTCGCGGGCGAGCGGCTGGAGGAAGCGCACGCGGACATTGAGCCGGGGGGAATCGCCGGTCTTGCGGAGCAGGCATTCCGTCTGCATGAGACTGGGCTCCGCGCCCTTTTCCGCGAGGCTGTAGGCTTCGGGATAAACGCGGCCGAAGGTGAAGCGTTCGCGGCGATTCTTGGTGGAAGAGCCGCGATAGGGATAGAGGATGTAGCCCTCGTAGAGTACGGCGTTCACGATTTCGTTGAGCAACGACGTATTCATGCGGGGACCTCCTCGGGTTCGGGCTGGGGCAGCAATTGTTCAATGACATCCTCCCAGGTCATCAGGCCGCGCTCGCGTTTGTAACGACAGAGTTGCTCGAAGGCATCGCGGCGCAGCGCGAGCCAGGCGCTGTTTGGGTAAAGACGGTCCATGAGATCGCGCCAGGTTTGGGCAGGCATGCGGAACGTGCATTCCTTATTCCAGGAAATGCGCCCCACCTGAAGGCGTCCGTCGGGTGACGGATAGAATACGGTGCCGCTGAAAAGAAAAAGCAGCGCGACCTCACCGCCTTCGAGCGCGTGAAAATATTTTGCCGAGGCGACGTTCAGGTCGAAGGAACACGGAACGGCCAGGACGGCTTCGGTGGAACCGGTGAAAGCGCCGACATTCGAGTTGGTGTGCGCCCAGAGACGATTACGCAGGGTTTCGCTCCAGCGTTTCGGTTCGCCGAAAAGTTCGACAAGTTTCGCCTGCTCGTCCGGGGTATAGGCGCGCTGCGCGGGCTGGATTTGGATCTGCGCGTTGAGCAGCACGGCATGAAATTGGTCCTGGGGATCGGCGCCGGTGATGCGCAATTTGAAGTGCAACAGCGGAGTGAGGCCATTGGAGGCGGGCTCGACGCCGGCGACCTGGAAATCGAGATCAGGCATGCGCGGCCTCCGCGACAGGGGTTAACTGCGGCGCGGCCTGGAAACGCGCGAAGAAATCCTTCACTTCCTGCCAGACCTTTTCGCCGCCGGAAAAGCCGCGCCAATGGACACGGACGAGCCCGACGAGTTCGAAGCAGACGTCGATGGGTGCGAGATAGTATTCGCGCGCGCCGTTGAGGCGATTGATGAGAAGCGCTTCGACGTCGGGTTGCATGCTGGTGAGCACGGGATTGTCCGCTGCCAGTGCGTCCCACGCGCTGAGCGGCAGCAGGGATTCGGTGGCGCCGGCGGGGCTGGGATAGAGCGCCAGGGTCCTTTCCGCCGGGCTGCTGTGAAGGATGAAAGCCAGTTGGATCGGCAGGGCGAGCGCGTCCCATTGGGCATCGGTCATTTGAAAGCCGGGCAGCGGGCGGGTGTCGCGCGGGATGAGATGGTAGCGGCCGGCGACGTTCTCAAAGCGCAGAGCGCAGGCGTCGCAGGCGCAGAGAATTTTTCGCGGGTTGGTTTCGAGCACGTGGCGATGTGTGAGCGCGAGCGGGAGGCTGCAGAATTCGCAGCGAGTAGCTTCGGCGGCCGGCCGGGCGAGACGCCGCAGCGTGGCAAAGGGATTCGGTTTTCTGGCAAGACCAGGGATCATGGGTTCGCGGGACATTCCGGCCTCCGGCTTCAGCGTGATCGGATGCGAGAATCAGGCCGGGGGAATGCTCGGCATGCCGGGAAGAATCGGTCCTTGCCTGTCGGGATTGACGCTGGTGGAGTCGCGCGCGGTGCGATACTGGCGATTACCGCCCCGGCCGGGTTCGCGGCCCTTCTCGATGACGTACTCCTCGCCTTTGTGTACGCCCGGCACGTGGACCGGGTCCGGGGGTTTGATGAATTTCTCCATGGTAGTGCCTTGAGGTTTAGTCCAAGTGAATCTCCACCGATGGTCAGGTCGCCATCACTCTAAGACTTGGGACGGGCGGTTATAATGGGGTGTTCTCCTCAGGTTTTTCCTGCCGCCCACCGCGCCAGCAAGCAGTTACAAGGTGGCGTTTAGAATTGTGAATTGGTGGGGCAAGACCCGATTGCTGGGGCGGCGTGGTGTTTGCAAGGCTGGATGGACCATTGAAGTGGTTCCTTGGAGGAACCGCAGTCGGATCATATGAAGACACGATCAAGCACCAGAAGCAGTTCACGCCGGGCCGGCAGCCTGACGGGCAGCCGGAGCAGACTTTCGACGAGCTCACGAAGGAAGCCGAGAGGCCGACTCCAAACGAAGACGCGCGCAAAGGCGGGGACGCGTTCGAAGTCAAGAACGTCGGGGAGCCGCGCAAGCGCGAAGAAGAGATAGACCGGACGGGCGTAGCGCTCCGGCCGATGAAAGATCCAGGATCCAAGGACCAAGATCCAGAGAAGCTCCAGAATTCAAGATCCAGTCTGAGGCGGGAGTGAATCGCAATTCAACCGCGAATTAACGCGAATGGGGCTGAAGGAAAGAGAAAATTGACGCGCATTGCGCGAATTAAAGCCGAGGAATCGGTAAGGCTGGCGGACGTGAACTCCGCCAGCCTTTTGTTTGACGTCAATGTCGGGTTATTGCACTCCGACGCGGTAGAAGAATGGGCCGGAGCCGACGGCGTTGGTGTCCTGATACGTCGTGGTGCCTGCCTGCCCAACGATGTTGCTCTGGATGGAACTGAACGCGGGTGCTCCGCTCAGCGAAGAGGCGCGCTGGAGGTAGTAGCTGATCCCACCGACGCTTTGCCACGTGACGCTGATGCCCGGCCCGCTTCCGGCGACCGACTGCAAAGCTAGAACGGAATTGGGATTGGTGGGGTCAAGGCCAGCGCGCCATTTTTGCCAGTTGCTCATGCCATTGTGGTCGGTGTCGGCGGAATCAGCAGAGCCGTCATTGGACAGACCGTATTGCTGGAGCCAGGCGTAGGAGATGCGGCTGGCGGGGTTTTGGAATTCGTAGGCTCCCATATCCACGGTGCCGCCAGAGATGCGGGGATTGCCGTCCAGATCGGTAGTGCCCGCCGCATACAAATTGATTCCAGCGTTGATGCAGGGAGAACTGGATTGCAGGTGGTAATCGCCTGCCGACGCATTTACGAAAAACGGGTCGACGGAAATATTGCCGATGCCGTTGGTGGGCAGGGGCGAGGTGCAGCAATAGTTGAGAGTGATCGGCGTGCCGGTGGCGGGGGCAAAATTGGGGCCAATCGGGGCGGTGTTGTTGAAGAGGATGCAATTGGCAAGGGAGCCATTGTCAGCAATGCCGCCACCTGCGACCAGGGCGGAATTGCCCGCAATGGTACAGTTAGACAGAGTGCTGGCGTGTACGCCGCCGCCCACCAGTCTGGCGAAATTGGACGCCACCAAAGAATTGAAGAGTTCAGACGCGTCAGCCCCGCCGCCGCGCGCGGCTGAATTGGAAATCACCATGCAGTTCCAGAGAATGCTGGAAACGGCCCCGCCGCCTCCGTCCGGCGGTGCCTGTCCGGCTGCATTTGTTGTCCAGTTGGCGAGGAGCGTGCAGTTGATCAATTCGCAGTCCATTGCTCCGCCGCCGTTATTGCTCGCGTTTCCAATGATCGTGCAGTTAATCACTGGCAGCGGGTGGTAAGCGTAGGAAATCGATGGCCCAGCCACACCGCCGCCGCCTTGGTTAAGTTGCCTACTGTATGAAATCGCGGTATTGCCGACAACAGTGCAGTTGAGCACGAGATTGGAGTCTGAGCCGCAAACTCCTCCTCCTGCATCTATGGCTGAGTTGGTGGCGATCAGGCAGTTAACCAGGGTACAATTGACCGCACCGCCACCAACGATAGCCGAATTCTGGAGCAAGGTGCAGTTGGCAACTGTGGCCCTAGAAACGCCACCTCCAGAGTCGGCCGAATTGCCGACCAAGGTGCAACCGGTGAAAGAACCCTGCCAGGCGCCGCCTCCATCCTGGTAGGCCATATTCCCGAGGAGGACGCAGTCCGAAACGACCACTTGACCGGAGGCGCAAAACACGCCGCCGCCGCACCAGTCGTTTAAGTCATGTCCCAGGTACCTGGTGGATCCGTTGGTGAGAGTGAAACCCGCCAGGAGAGCGCCATTGGTCAGGTAAACGCAGCGCACCGCCGAATCGCCGAGCCCGTTGCCGACCTGGTCATTGGTCGCTTGCTGGCCAAAAATGCTGGTCACAGCGGGGCCGTTGACGCTCCTGAGCGTGATCGGGATGGTGACGGCCACGCGGTTGGTGAGGAGGGCGCCCTTCAAAGGGCGGCCGCCGTATCGGTAGACGCCATTGGTGACGAGGACGGAGTCGCCGGGCGAGGAGGCGTCCACGGCGTCCTGGATGTTGGTGGCTGCGGTGGACCAGTCTGAGTAGGGAGCAGCCGGGGACGAGTTGGCGGCGTTGACGTAATGAGTCGCGGGCAATTGGAATTCATATGCGCCCATGTCCACAGTACCGCCGGAGATGCGGGAACGGCCGCCGAGGTCGGTTGCGGGCGGCGTAGTCGTGTAACCACCGCTGAAGGTCGCAGCGGAGTAGGCATTCTGGCTGGCGGCATTGATACAAGGGGAGATGGATTGTAGTTGGTAATCACCCGAGGCAGGATTTGCGAAGAGAGGATCACTGGTGATATTGCCGACGCCCCCGGATGGGAGCGGTGAAGTGCAGGACCAGGAGATTGCGGTGCCCGGATCATAATTGGGGCTGACAGGGGCCATGTTGCCCACGACGATGCAGTTGGAAACATTGCCACCATAGATTCCCCCGTCGAAACTGCCCGCCGAATTTCCGGTAACGGTGCAGTTGATGAGAGTGTTGTTAAAAGAGCCGTAAACCCCGCCACCCATATAGCCGGCGGAGTTGGAGAGGACCAAACAATTGTAAAGGAAGCTGGCGGTGGCGCCACCGCCGTTGTTGGCAGCCGAATTGGAAATCAGGGAGCAATTATAAAGCAGGCAGAGATCGGCGCCACCGGTATCGAGACTGCCCTCAGTTCCCAGGAACTGGGTTGAGTTGTAAAGAAGAGAGCAGTTGGTCAGCAAGCAATGATATACGCCGCCCACACTCTGAGATGTGTTGCTGACTATGGTACAGTTGGCCAATGTAGCCCCAAACGACGGCCCATTGAAGCCGTCAACACCTCCAGCGTGGCCCGCCAGGTTGCCGATGATGATGCAATTGGTGAAGATACCGCCGCCGGCCCCGCCGCCACTTACACGTGCCTTGTTGCCGGCCAGCGTGCAATTTACAAGGAGACCGCCAAAGGACCCGCCGCCGTTAGTGGCCACGTTGGTCATCAGTGTGCAATTGACGAGTGTGCAGGCATAGGCCCCTCCGCCACTTCCGCCGGATCGGTTTCCATTGATGACGCTGTTGGTAATGATCGACGCGCAGACGCCGGCGCCGTAATTCGCCTGGTTGAAATTGGCAGTGCAGTTGAGCAAGGTCCCCTGGAAGGAGCCACCGCCATACCAAACCGTGGAATTGCCCGCGAGGACGCAATTGGAAATTGTCACCGAATTGCCCGAGGCGCACCAGGCGCCGCCACCCGACAACTCATTCGTAATGTCACCCGCCGCGAGGGTTGCGCCGTTGGTAAGCGTGAAGCCACTCAACAGGACGCCATTGGTGAGGTACACACAGCGCACCGCGGCATTGCCGAGCCCACGCTGTGCATTGGTGACCTGATAGCCCTGGATCGAGGTTACAGCGGGGCCGTTGACACTCTCGAGTGTGATCGGGACGGTGACAGCGACACGGTTTGTGAGGGCGAAGCCGTTGACGGGACGGCCGCCGTATTGGTAGACGCCGTTGGTGACGAGGACGGTGTCGCCAGGCGAGGAAGCGTCCACAGCGTCCTGGATATTGGTGGCAGCGGTCGACCAACCGCTATACGGCGCAGTCGGGGAAACGTTGGCGGCATCCACGTAACGGATGGTGGCTGAAACGGGAAGCAGTGAGAGCAATAATGTTACGAGTACAAACGGGATGAACAGGTTGTGCTTGCCAGCTTTCTGATTCATGAACTTCTCCTTGTGTGATGAACTGGAACCTATGGGTAATAATGGCAACTCGAGGGATGAACCGTCAAGGGAGAATCGTTAGTGTGAGTTGGACATTAATTGGCAATGGGAAGGACAAGGAATGGTGAGGAAAAAGATCCAAGATTCAATTTCCAGAGAAGCCTCAATCTTCAAGCTTCAGAATGCGGCGCCGCGAGGATGTGACGTGTCATGGCTGGAGGGCGCGCAAAGCCGATTGGAAAACCGGCGTTCCGGACGCTGTGAAAATGACTGGGCTGGCGGAGTGAGGCTCCGCCAGCCCACGCGTGTCGGCGCTCGGGCTACGAATTATTGGACGCCAACCCGGTAGAAGAATGGGCCGGGGCCGACGGCGTTGGTGTCCTGATACGTCGTCGTGCCTGCCTGCCCAACGATGTTGCTCTGGATGGAGCTGAACGCGGGTGCGCCGCTCAGCGATGCGGCGCGCTGGAGGTAGTAGCTGATCCCACCGACGCTTTGCCACGTGACGCTGATTCCGGGGCCGTTGTTCGTTGAACTGAGCAAAGCTAGAACGGAATTGGGATTGGTGGGGTCAAGACCGGCGCGCCATTTTTGCCAGTTGCTCATGCCGTTGTGGTCGGTGTCTGCCGAATCGGCGGAGCCGTCGGTGGGCAGACCGTATTGCTGGAGCCAGGCGTAGGAGATGCGGCTGGCGGGGTTTTGCAATTCATACGCTCCCATGTCCACGGTGCCGCTGGAGATGCGCGGGTTGCCGTCGAGGTCGGTGGCGGCGGTCACGCTGGCATTGTCGCCGGAATTGATACAGGGCGAGTTGGGCTGGAGATGGTAATCACCGGCGGCGGGGTTTACGAACAACGGGTCGGCGGCGATGTTATTGGTCCCGTCCTGCGGCAAAGGCGCGACACAACAGGAATAAAAGCCGGCTGCGTAATAGTTGGAATCGGAGGGAGCTGTGTTGTTGTAAGCGATGCAGTTGAAAAGCAGGCCGAAATAGACACCGCCGCCCCGTTGGCCCGCTGAATTTCCGGTAATGGTGCAATTGTACAACTGAGAACCATCAGCGCCGCCTCCGGACGAAATGGATCCGATGGCTGAGTTGCCAACAAGGAGACAATCTGTCATGGTGTCCCCCGCGGAACCACCGCCCGAACAACCGTCACCGGCGACATAATTGCTGAGGAACGTGCAGTTTGTGGCATAACCTCCCCAGGCGCCACCTCCGTAATTCGCAACGTTTCCGATCAGAGCGCAATTGAGCAGGACGCAGTCAGCAGCTCCGCCTCCCCAACCCCCGCTGTTCGTAGTGGCAGAGTTTCCCGTAAGAGTGCAGTTAACGAGTGTGCAATCGTAGGCCCCTCCGCCGGTCGCTCCACCAAACCCATACCAAGGCGGCGCTGAGTTGCTCGAAATCACGCAATTTGTCAGGGTGCAGAGATACGCTCCGCCGCCTTCGGAGGAAGAATTGCCCAGCAGCGTGCAACCCTGGAGGGCACTGGAGGAAGCGCCGCCCCCCAGGCCCCAGTTTGGGTCGGCGGAGTTCCGCGCCAGGGTGCAGGAGCCCAGCGCGCAATGGGAGACTCCGCCGCCACCTCCGATACCAGTGCCGGTATTGCTAATGATGCTGCAGTTGGTCAGGCTGCAGAAATACGCTCCGCCGCCATCCGAGAAGGCTTGGTTGGTTGCGACGGTGCATCCAAGAAGGGTTGAATTGAAGGCGCCGCCTCCATAGGCAAAGGCCGTATTGCCCACGAGAACACAATTGGAGATCACGACCGTGGTGTTAGTCGAACCGCAAACGGCTCCGCCAGACCGATCGGCTATCGCAGTGGGGCCCCCTCTGGCGGTAGCGCCATTGGTGAGCGTGAAGCCGATCAAGGTCGCCCCATCTGTAAGATAGACACAGCGCACGGCGGAGTTGCCGTTGGTGGTGCCGGGGACCTGGTATCCGAGGATCGTCGTTGCGCCGGGGCCGTTGACGCTCTGGAGCGTGATCGGGATGGTGACGGCCACGCGATTGCTGAGGACAAAGCCGTTTACGGGACGGCCGCCGTATCGGTAGACGCCGTTGGTTACGAGGACAGTGTCGCCGGCCAGGGAGGCGTCGACGGCGTCCTGGATGTTGGTGGCGGCGGTGGACCAATCGGTATACGGAGCCGCCGGGGAGGGATTGGAAGCGTCGACATAGCGGGTGTCGGAGAAATGGTATTCGTAGGCGCCTTGGTCAACGGCGCCGCCGGAAATGCGGGGGTGGCCGTCGAGGTCGGTGGTGGTGGTCACGCTGGCATTGTCGCCGGAATTGATGCAGGGAGAATTGGACTGGAGATGATAATCACCAGCGGCGGGGTTTACGAAGAGAGGGTCGGCGGCGATGTTATTGGTTCCGATCTGCGACAAAGGCGCGGTGCAGCAGGAGTAAAGGATACCCGAGTAATAGTTGGAAGACGAAGGAGCCGTGTTGTTGCAGACGATGCAATTAAAAAGTACGCCGAAATAAGTGCCGCCGCCTTGCTGGCCCGCAGAGTTGCCAGTCACGGTGCAATTGTACAACTGAGAACCATCGGTTCCGCCCCCATGTCCAGAGGTTCCGACGGCTGAGTTACCGACGAGGAGACAACCGTTTAGAGTGCCCTGCGACGAACCACCGCCGGAACAGGCCGAGCCAGAGACGGAATTGCTGAAGAATGTGCAGTTTGTGGCATAACCTCCCTGGCTGCCACCTCCCACATTCGCAACATTTCCGATCAGAGCGCAATTGAGCAGGACGCTGTCGGCAGCTCCGCCTCCGGAACTGAATTTTGTATTGACGGAGTTTCCGGTGAGAGTGCAGCCGACGAGCGCGGAATTGGCAACCCCGCCGCCAAGCCGGAGGCCACCAAGGACAGAATTGCTGATAATACTGCAGTTCGTCATCACGCAGTAAATTGCTCCACCGCCCTGATCAAAGGCCTGATTGTTGCTCAGGATGCAGCTTGTGAGTGTTGCGTTGCAGGCTGCACCGCCCGATCCGATCGCAGAATTTCCGGCGATCACACAATTGGAAACCGTGACCAGATTGCTGGAGGCGCCGTACACGCCACCGCCGGAGGTATCGGGGTAGGAAGAGGTATATGCGACTGTGGCACCGCCAGTCAGTGTGAATCCTGTCAAAGATGCGCCGTTCGCCAGATAAACGCAACGCACGCCGGACGGGCCATTGGTAGTGCCTGGGACCTGATAGCCGCGGATCGTAGTCACGGCTGGGCCACCGGCGCTCTGGAGTATGATCGGGACAGTGACGGCGACGCGGTTAGTGAGGGCGAAGCCGTTCGCGGGACGGCCGCCGTATTGGTAGACACCGTTGGTGACGAGGACGGTGTCGCCAGGCGAGGAGGCGTCCACGGCGTCCTGGATATTGGTGGCGGCGGTGGACCAGTCGGTATACGGCGCGGCCGGGGAAGGATTGGCGGCGTTGACGTAGTGGGTGGCGGCTGACGCGGGGATCAGCGTGAGCAATAAAACCATCAGTACAGACGATATGAGCAGATTGGGCTTGCCAGCTTTCTGATTCATGAACTTCTCCTTGATTACATCTGGAATCCTGAGGAATCATGGTAATCCCGGAGGGGAATTGTCAACAGATATTCTTAGTGTGAGTTGGACATTAATTGGCTGGAGGAAGGACAAGGAAGGGAGAAGATCCAAGCAATAAGGTCCAAGTAAGTTCCAAGATCCAAGCTCCGGTCGGAAGTGATAAGCTTGAGATTGTTTGTGTTGCCCTTCGGCAGGCTCAGGGCAGGCGGTGTTGGGTGTTCAACCGGGCTCGACCAAGGTCGATCTTGAGTCGAGTGGTTGAGAGCTCGGGGTTTTCCAAATCGAGGCTTTGCCATGAAAGTAAGCCGCAAGCCGGTGCGTACCCGCTCCGAGCCATAGAATTTTTTTAGCGTTGCTAACATTTTTTGCAAGTGCCTGGAATGCAATGAAATCCTCGGTATCCGTACTTTTCGGGATTGGACCACGGTTGTCCTACCCCCCATGGCATGCTGGGCGGGTGAAAAGTGAAATTAGAAATGAACGCTGGATGCGAGAATGGGAGCGGGCCGGGGACTTTGAAGTCGCAGGAGGCAAGGTCCAATCCCGAAAGCCTTCGGGCAAAACCAAACTTCATTCAACGAGGACGCGTCAGGCTGGCGGAGCGGTTCGGAAAAGCGGAAGCAAGCTTCCGCAGTCCAAACGCTTCGCGAGATTCGAATACGCCGCGGCAAGCAGACGAGAGGGGGCGCGGAATCCAAATAACTGCGCGGTTAACTGCGCGGGACGTGTTGGTGACGATGTTGGGAATCAGCAGTTTGCGAAAAGTGGGCAGCGATATGCAGAGATAATCGCAGATAAATATGGGGCGAGTGCTGATTGGCGATTATTGGCGAATCGTTCCGGACGGGCACGTGTGCCGAGGGCGCGAGAGATCCTCGAACCCGCCCCGAAAGCCTTCGGGGCAAATCCAAACTGCGATATGAGAGAACGGTTTATAGGGCGATTGAACGCCGGGTGGGAGGGTGTTGCTCCGGCTGCGACGCGGCTTGACGGGGAGGCGTGGGCGTCCTACGGTGGGCTGGTCAAGACGCACAGTTGCACGGGGAGCCGACCGGTTCCGCGCGGCCCGCAAGGCGGGAGGCGGACAAAGGCTGAGAGTGCTGCGTGGGAACGCAGCAGACCCATTGAACCTGCTCCAGATAATGCTGGCGAAGGGAACACCGGGTTTCCCAGGGTCTCCTTCGAAAGCTTTCTCCAGGTTCGCCGCATAACAGAAGGAACATTATGATAGCGACGAAAGAGTCCCTCGAACCGCAAAGCAGCGACCGGCTGCCGAATTCCACCCGTGTTTACGTGCAGGGAAAAGTGCATCCGGATGTGCGGGTGCCGTTCCGGGAAATTGCGCTGAGCCCGACGAAGACTTTTGACGGCAAACTGGAGGCGAACGAACCGGTGCGGGTGTACGATTGCAGCGGGCCGTGGGGCGATCCGGCTTTCCAGGGCGACGTGACGAAGGGGCTGCCGCGGCTGCGGGAGAAGTGGATTCGCGCGCGCGCTGACGTGGAGGAATATGACGGGCGCGCGCCGAAGCCGGCGGACGACGGTTACCTGAGCGAGACGCATGCGCGGAGCGCGGCGGAGCGGAACGGGAACGGGTCGGCGATCTCGGCATTGCGCGCGCCGGAATCGGCGAAGCAGCGGCCGTTGCGGGCGAACGCGAGTCATCCGGTGTCGCAGCTTTGGTATGCGCGGCAGGGGATCATCACGCCGGAGATGGAGTTCATTGCGATTCGCGAGAACATGGGTCGCGAGGCGGCCCTGGAACTGGTGGAGAACAAGAGCGGCGACCGGCGCGTTTTGAACCAGCAGCATCCGGGGCAATCGTGGGGCGCGGCGATTCCCAAGCACATCACGCCGGAGTTTGTGCGGGACGAGGTGGCGCGCGGCCGGGCGATCATCCCGGCGAACATCAACCATCCGGAACTGGAGCCGATGATCATCGGCCGCAATTTTTTGGTGAAGATCAACGCGAACATCGGGAATTCGGCGGTGGCGTCGAGCATCGAGGAGGAAGTGGAGAAGATGCGCTGGTCGACGAAGTGGGGCGCGGACACGGTGATGGATCTTTCCACGGGGAAGAACATCCACGCGACGCGCGAATGGATTTTGCGGAATTCGCCGGTGCCGATCGGGACGGTGCCGATTTACCAGGCGCTGGAGAAAACCGGCGGGCGCGCGGAGGAACTGACGTGGGAAATTTACCGGGACACGCTGATCGAGCAATGCGAGCAAGGGGTGGATTATTTCACGATCCACGCGGGCGTGTTGCTGCGGTACATCCCGATGACGGCGCGGCGGGCGACAGGAATCGTAAGCCGGGGCGGGAGCATCATGGCCAAGTGGTGCCTGGCGCATCACCAGGAGAGTTTTCTCTACACGCACTGGGACGAGATCTGCGAGATCATGGCGGCGTATGACGTGAGCTTCAGCATCGGGGACGGGTTGCGTCCGGGGAGCATTGCGGACGCAAACGACGAGGCGCAATTCGCGGAGTTGAAGACGCAGGGCGAGTTGACGGAGCGGGCGTGGAAGCACGGCGTGCAGGTGATGAACGAGGGGCCCGGGCACGTGCCGATGCACATGATCCACGAGAACATGACCAAGCAGATCGAGTGGTGCCATGAAGCGCCTTTCTACACGCTGGGGCCGCTGACGACGGACATCGCGCCGGGATACGATCACATCACGAGCGCGATCGGCGCGGCGATGATCGGGTGGTACGGCTGCGCGATGTTGTGCTACGTGACGCCGAAGGAGCATTTGGGTTTGCCGAACAAGAAGGACGTGAAGGACGGCGTGATGGCGTACAAGATCGCGGCGCATGCGGCGGATTTGGCCAAGGGGCACCCGGGCGCGCAGTATCGGGACAACGCGTTGAGCAAGGCGCGGTTTGAGTTTCGGTGGGAGGATCAGTTCAACCTGGGCCTGGACCCGGAGACGGCGCGGGAATTTCACGATGAGACGCTGCCGCAGGAGGGGGCGAAGGCGGCGCATTTTTGCAGCATGTGCGGTCCGCATTTCTGCTCGATGAAAATCACGGAGGACGTGCGGAAGTACGCGGCCGAACAGGGCGTCGCGGAGGAAGAGGCTTTGAAACGCGGGATGGAGGAGAAGTCGCGGGAATTTGTGGCAAAGGGTGCGGAGGTGTATGGGAAGGGGTGAAGCGTGCCCATCTACTACGAATGCCAGCGATGCACGGCGTGCTGCCGGTGGCCGGGGCAGGTGCGGTTGACCCAGGCGGAGATCGCGCGGCTGGCGGCGTTCAAGGGACTGAGTGAGTTTGATTTCATCCAGGAGTATACGCGGCTGGATCAGCAGCGGCGCGGGCTGGCGTTGAAGGAGAAGCCGGGCGGAGAGTGCATTTTCCTGGAAGGAAATGATTGCACGGTGCAGCCGGTGAAACCGCAGCAGTGCCGGGACTTTCCCAACGGGTGGAATTTTCCGGGATTCGAGAAGGTTTGCGAGGCGGTGGCGAGGGAGGTGAGTGCGGAGGAATGGAGGAGGTTGGTGAAGATACTATATCCAATCTCCAAGACCCGATAGGACCCCGGTGTTCCATTCAAACCTGTTCGCGAATCATGGACTGCCTCGATCAAACGCGCCACCTCTCCCTAACCCTTTCCCCCACTCCGTGGCGGAGAGGGGATAAGAGGCGCCAGGCAGGAGACGACTTGGACCCGGGACAAAACCCGACCGCCGGAAATCGATGCGTTGTCCGGTCCGGCCCTTTGCTATCCGATCCTTTGGCCGGGCTTCATGGGATGGCCGGCGAGGAATTGCTGGGCGGTGAGACGGCGGCCGGATTCGAGCTGAAGTTCGAGAATGCGCAGGGAACCGCGGCCGCAGGCGACGACGATGCCGGATTTGTCGGCGTGGAGGATTTCACCGGGGGAACCGGTGGGTTCGGTGATTTGGACCTGCCAAACCTTGAGGAGCTGAGGTTTGGGCCCGGCGCTGAAATGAGTGAATGCGCCCGGCCAGGGCGTGAGTGCGCGCACGCGATTCCAGAGGACACGGGCGGTTTGGGACCAGTCGAGCCAGCCGTCCTCCCTGGTGATCTTGCGGGCGTAACTGGCGCCTTCGGCGGGTTGCGGGCGCGGGGTGATGCGGCCGGCGGTGTGGTCGCGAATCGTGGGGACGAGAAGCTCGGCGCCAAGGGAGGCGAGGCGGTCGTGGAGCGTCCGGGAGTCGTCCTCGGAACGGATGGGCGTGGTGCGTTGGGTGAGGATGTCGCCGGTATCGAGGCCGGCATCCATCTTCATGATGGTGACGCCGGTCTCGGGTTCATCGTCGAGAATGGCCCATTGGATGGGCGCGGCGCCACGGTATTTCGGGAGCAGGGAAGTGTGGACGTTCAGGCAGCCGAAGCGCGGGAGATCGAGGATTTCGCGGGGCAGAATCTGCCCGTAGGCGACGACAACGATGAGGTCGGGCTGGAGTTGGCGGAGCTGGTTGATGAAGTCAGGATTGCGAGCGCGCTCGGGTTGGAGCACGGGAAGATTTTGCTGAAGTGCGGCGGCCTTGACGGGGGACGGGTGGAGCTTGAGGTCGCGGCCTTTGGGACGGTCCGGTTGCGTGACAGCGGCGGCGACGGAGAAATCAGGTTCGCGGACAAGCGCCTGGAGGCTTTCGCAAGCCAGCTCGGCGGTGCCCATGAAAACGATGCGCATCGGTCATCAGCGCCGGCCGCGGAGCATGGTGGGTTTGCCGGGGCGGCGTCGCGGAGGCTGGGGCGCGCGAGCGGGCGGAACTCCGGTGACCTCACGCTGTCCGAGCGATGTGGCGCAGCGGGAACAAAGATACTCGTGGAGTTCGCCGGAGGGGAGCACGAGCAGCAGGCGCTCGCGCACGGGCTGGGCGCTGCGACACTTGGGACAGTAGAGTTCGCTGGCGGTGAAGGCACCGAATTGTTGCGGCGGCATCTGTTAGCGTTTGTTGATGTAACCCAGGATGTCGTAGAGCACGGCGGGCGGTTCCTGGGTGGAATCGACCTTGTGCACGAGGCGCTTGCCGTAGAACTTCAGCACCGGCTTGGTTTCGCGCTCGTAGGTTTTGAGGCGGTCCTTGATGACCGTGAGATTGGCGTCATCGAGGCGGTTCTCGCGGAGCGCGCGGCGCTGGAGGCGCTCCACCAGCTTGTTCATGTCGGGGCAGTGGAGATAAACGATCGAGCGGACGTCAAGGGTGTCATTGAGCATCTCCGCCTGATGGACATTGCGGGGAATGCCGTCGAGGATGAGCGTGTCCTGCTCGGGATGAAAGTAATGGGCCTGGATCATGTTATCGATGAACTGGCGCCAGAGTTGGATGGTGGGTTCGTCGGGGACGAGTTGGCCGCGGCTGGAGTATTCGATGAAAATCCGGCCGATCGGGCTTTGGACCGAGAGATTGCGGAAGATATCGCCACACGCGCAGTGAAAGAAATTGGGGATGTTGCCCAGGATTCTGCCCTGCGTGCCCTTGCCGGACCCGGGAGCGCCAAACAGGAGAATGGCACGATATTTCATACTATCAATATTGGGTGTACTGCGCTGGTTCGCTATGGGGTTGGCTCCGTGCTCCCGGGTTCGTTTGGTTTGATGTCCGGCTCAAGCGTCCCGGTGCTTGATCTGGACCTCCTGGATTTCGATGAAAGGCACCAAAACGTCGGTAGAGGCATCACCCTTCTCCAGTTGGAAGGTGACCTCGGTGGCCGAGATGCGGGAAATGCGCTGGGCCACATAACTGCCGCGCGTGGCGCGCACGGTGAGAATCATGTCCTTGAGGGCATCGGGCCGGACCATGGCGAAGAAGCCGGGCATCTGGGTTTCAAAAAAGCGGCGATTGAAAGTGAACTGGCCGCGCGCAAAAATCTTGGGGGGCGGGACAGAACTGGCGGGCGACGGCTTGGCAGGTTCGTGGTAAGTCTCCACCGGGACCTCCGGCTCGGCGGGAGGCGGCGGTGGGGTGATCGGTGCCCGCGGGCGGGATGGCGCAGGCGGGCGCTGATCGGGAGCAGCCGCCGGGGCTGGCGCACTGGCGGTCACCGGCGCCGGAGCCGGGGCGTTGCGGTATTCCTCCTCCGGGCGCCACTCCTGCTCCTGGGCCGACTTGGCACCGCTGGTCCGTTGAGGCGCCGGCAGATAAAGGAACAGGGCCGGGCCCAGCAGTGGTGCGATCGCGGAGACGCCGCACACCATGTTAACCGGGCGACCGGTGAACAATGCGATTTCGAAGGCCGCATAAAGATTGGCCGCATAAATGATCAGCAGCAGGACAAGACCGACCGGCGAGCTGAACATTGCGCCAATGAGCGAGCGGTGGCCGGGATGCGGGAAATGCGCGACGTCCGCCACACGAATCTCGGAGCGCCTTACCCGGTCCTCATGGGTCAGTTCGATGAACGGCTCGGCGAAGCGCGCCGCCTTGGGGTTGCTCATGAATGCGCGGAGGTCAGGCTGGGAAAACTTCGGCCAGCCGATCGGATCGGTGTAGGTGCCGTCCGCCTGCTTCACGATAATGCCGCGTTCGTCCAGCGCGACGATGTCACCGGTGACCGTTTGGCCATCCACGAGATGGAACGTGTCCGCACGGGCGACACCTGCGAGGAGAAGCAACACCAACAAACCGCACAGTCTCAGAACCGCGCGCATACCAAAATTTGTCATAGTCCGTCAGTAATCAACCAAGATTACTGGATGAAAGCAAACTTTCAAAATAGTCGAAAACGCGTTCGTCCGGACGGCTTGGAAGTTGCAATTTCGCGATCACGACGGGTGCTGTGCCAGGTCTTCAGGGCACTCGCACGATGCGGTTGGCTGGACGGAGCCAATTTCGCGGGCGAGGTCTTCGATCACCCAATTGGACTGGGCGGCCGTGAGACAATCAGCCGTCGCGCCGTGCTGCCACACGGCGTAGGAAATGGTTTGGAGAGGATCGGCTTGCAAACGAGGCTGCACCAGCAGGCCGGCGAGAAAGCCGGACAGAACATCACCGCTGCCGCCCTGGGCAAGATGCGGGTTCCCGGAGGAGTTCACGCGCAGAGGACCGGTGGAGCGGCCAATGAGGGTTTGCTGGCCCTTAAGAACAACCCAGCAATCCCCAAGGCGACGGGAGATTTCCCGGAGCGCACGGGGGCGATCGGCTTCGACTTCGCCGGCGGAACTGCCGAGCAGACGCGCGGCCTCGCCCGGGTGAGGTGTGATGACGCGCAGTGGGTGATCGGGCAGCGGTTCCTGCGGGAGCCAGTCGAGCGCGCTGGCGTCGACGATCATCGGGATGGGCGACCGCAGCCAGAGATTGCGCGTGGCGGTTTTGAATTCGCCAGGCAGATTGTGGGCGGCGAGGCCGGGGCCGATGAGTATAGCGTTGTATTCAGTAGAAAACCTGGTGATCGGTTGCCAGACGGAAACCATCACGGCTTGCAGTTGCGAGGCCACCGCCTGGTAAACCGGCTCGTGCGTGTGCAGCGTGATGAGGCCGGGCTGGGCGCGCTGGGCCCCACGAGCGGCAAGGACGGAAGCCCCGTGATAACCGAGGCTGCCGGCGAGAATGGCCAGGCGTCCGAAGTCGCCCTTGTGCGCGAAGGCGGATCGTATCGGGGGGAAGCCGATGAAATCGCCAGGAACAGTCCAGTGGATATCAGATTCAGCGGGACAGGGAACGAGGCCGATGTCGGGCGCGACTTCGAGGCGGCCCACATAAGGCCATGCGGAGGGAAGGAGCAGGCCGTGTTTGGCGGCGCCGACGGTAAGGGTGACGGTGGCGCGAATCGCGGCGCCTTCCGGTTGGCCGGTTTCCGCATTGAGGCCGGAGGGAACATCAATGGCCAGGACCTGGGTACTGGCTTCATTGACGCGCTCGATCAACCCGCACCAATGTTCATTCAGAGGACGGTTGAGGCCGATGCCGAATAGTCCATCGATGATCAGCGCAGGCTTTTGCGCGAGGAGCGGGAGCAGGCGGGAGAGATCGGCGGCGGGATCATTGATCTCGCACAGGTAGACTCGCCAATTGGAGAGATGTTCGCGGGCGCGGCGGGCGTCGTCGCCATTGTGGCCCTTGCCGGCGAGGATGAGGATGATTTCGCCGGGTTGAACGAGACAGGCGGCACGGCGGGCAACGATTCTGCCGACGCGGTCGATGACCTCGGACTCCTTGCGGCCGGCGGCCCAGGAGGCCTTCTCCCATTCGCGCATTTGCGCGATGCTGATGACGGGTACGGGCATGGCGGCAAATCAGATGAATCCAATCATTGGAATGTGGCGTTGCTGTACCGTCCTAATATTCACTCCGCGACCCCAATCAAGAAGCCACCTAAGGGTAGAATCACGGTTTCGGGCCGTCAATGGGGAAGCAGCGTGGAGAGCCGAACCCGACCAGGACCGAGGAAATTCACTTGCTTGAAATCGGTCCAGCCGCGAAAACTCGCGGATGTCAGGCGTGGAAATCAATGCCATGATCTTGCGGCTTCATCGCAGCCAGATGGCGGATCGATCATGAGCTCTCCTCACGGTCCGCGGGCAGCTTGGCTGCCGCCATTCTGGTTGATTCTCGTTACGCTTGTCTGCCTGCTGCCTTTCATCAACAAGGCGGTCTTCATCGATGACACGCTGTTCCTGCGCGCCGCCGAACAAATCCGCCACAATCCGGCGGACTTCTATGGCGCGACGATTAATTGGTTCGGCGCGCCCGGGCCGCTGTATGTAGTGTTCGACAACCCACCGCTGACGTCGTGCTATATCGCGTTGCTAAGCTTCATCGCGGTGTGGAGCGAGCCGGCGCTTCACCTTGGATTCCTGCTGCCCGCCCTTGCGGCAGTGTGGGGAATTTATCTGCTGGCGCGGCACTTCACAGACAGCCCTGCCCTTGCGGCAGTGGTCGCCCTGTTCACGCCTGCTTTCCTGATCTCGGCCACAACGCTGATGTCCGACGTCCCATTGCTCGCGCTTTGGGTCTGGACCCTTGTGCTGTTCGAGCACGGATTGCAAACCAATCGCAGCGCAGCTTTCGTGTTTGCCGGTTTGCTGGCCGGGCTCGGGGTCCTCACGAAGTTCACGGCGCTGGCGATGGTCCCGTTGCTCGCGGCTTTCGCGTTGACCCACAAACGGGGCGCGGGCTGGTGGCTTATTGCGATTGTGATTCCGGCACTGTTCGCGGCCGGTTATGGATTGCTTACACGGCGCCTTTATGGACAGGACCTGCTCTTCGCCGCCGGCCAATATGCCGCAAGAATCAAAGGAAACTCCGGGCTGAGCTTGATTGACCGAACCAGCGTCGGGCTTGGTTTTCTTGGGGGATGCTTTCTGCCAGTACTGTTTTACCTTCCGCTCGCGGGCTCCCGCCGGTTTTTGCTGGCGGGCCTTGGGCTATCGCTGCTCTCCCTGCCGATAATGCCGCACGTGGGTCCGTTTTCTCCATTTCTGCATCGCGAGGACCACAGTTTCAATTGGGGCCTGCTGGTCCAGTGCTGGTTGTTCGTGCTTGCGGGGCTTGAGATTCTGCTGCTCAACATCGCCGACTTGTGGGAGCGTCGCGATCGGGCGTCACTGTTGCTCGCGCTCTGGATTGGCGGAATAGTTGTGTTCGCCATCGGCTTGAACTGGACCATTAACGGCCGCAGTTTCCTGCCCATGGCGCCGGCAGTGGGAATCCTCGTTGAGCGGCGCATCGGAGCACAGCGCCAATCCGTCCGCGCCGCTCTCGCGATGTGGCCGGCGCTGGCGGCACTGGCCGCGTGCGTTCCGCTTTTGGTGGTGGACTATCGCTCCGCGAATGCAGATCGCCGCGCGGCAGAACAAATTATTTCGCACCATGCTCGACCGGGGCGGACGATTTGGTTCGAGGGGCACTGGGGGCTGCAATATTACTTCGAGAAACTTGGCGCCAAGGCCGTCAACCTGCAAAGCACGCATCTCGCCAGCGGCGACCTGCTGGTCATTCCCACGGAAATGACCAACGTCTACGATCCTCCCTGGAATTCCGTGCGACTGCTGGACACGATCGAACTGCTCCCGAGCCCGTTTCTCGCGACAATGAACTCGACCATCGGCGCGGGGTTTTATGCGGCGGTTTTCGGGCCGCTGCCGTTCGTGGCGGGCAAGGTCGAGCCGTATCGCTTCTATATTTTTGAAGTGAAGTGAACGTCAACCCGGCCCCGATCCGCCGCCGAGTTTCAAAACCACGGTGGAAGAAATCTTATCAGGGGCATCAGCCGGTAGGGCAATCGCGATCTGCTTGTCCATTCTGCTGACCGACAGCTTGTCCGCCGGATTCGCCAGAAGAAATGCGGTTTGAACATCGCCTCGCGGATTGGGCAGGATCAACTTTCCATCCTTGGGCCAGTTGAACACGTGCAGATAAAGGGTGGTGCCATCCGCGCCGGTTTTTTTGGTGCAACGTCCCCAAGCCAGCGGTGCGCCGAACGGACTTGCTGTAGTTCCATAGATCGCTTCGCCGTTGGCTTTCATCCAGGCGCCGACTGCGTCGAGGTCAGTCACCGCGCCCTGCGGGATGATCCCCTGCCCCGTCGGTCCGACGTTGAGCAGATAATTGCCGCCCTTGCTCGTGATGTCGATGAGGTTGCGGATCACGGTTTCAGCCGGCTTCCAGTTTTCGTCGCCTTTGAAATAGCCCCAGTGCTTGTTGAGGGTCATGCAGGTTTCCCAGGGATCGGAGAAACCTCCCGCGGGAATGGATTGTTCCGCCACGCGATAATCGCCGAGGCGATTGCCGACACGCTGATTGATGATGCAATCCGGTTGCAGGCTGTGGATCAAGTGAACCAACTCCTCGCTTTGCGCCCGTGAGATCTTTTCGGGTGTATCGAACCACAAGACGGCAATCGGCCCGTATTGAGTCAGCAGCTCCCGGATCTGCGGCTTCACCTTGCGCTCGAAATATTTGCTGAAATCCTTCTTGTCCTCGTCCGGATAATCCCACGTGTTGCTGCGCCAGCCGTCGCGTGTCGGCACATCCGGGTCCTGCCAGTCGCGGCCCAGCGAATAGTAAACGCCGAATTTCAACCCGGCCCGACGGCAGGCCTCGGCCAGTTCCTTGACGGGATCGCGTTTCCATGGCGTGCGCGCCGCGATGTTGTAATCGCTCGATTTGCTGTCGTACATCGCAAATCCGTCATGGTGCTTGGAGGTGATGACCATGTACTTCATCCCGGCATTTTTCGCGATCCTGACCCACTCATCGGGATCGAAGCCCACCGGGTTGAATTCGTCGGCGATCCTGGCGTAATCCGCCAGCGGAATCTTCAAGTGCTGCATCATGTGCTCGCTCCCGCCGTTCGTGCCCTTGTAAAAGCACCCATCCTGGGAATAGAGCCCCCAATGGATGAACATGCCGAAGCGCGCGTCGCTCCACCATGCCAGGCGTTTCGCAACCTGCTGCGCCGACTCCAGCTTGACCAGGGAATCGTTCGCATGCACGTCGCCGGCGTCCACTACAGCCTGCGCACCCGGCGACGCCAAAGCGTTCGTCTTCTGCGCGAATATCTGTTGGGAAACAGCCAGTGTGACTCCTAAAACCGAAACGGCGAGGACCAGGGGGGATTGCGTCAATTTCATGCTCTGCGCTGTGCTTAGCGTATCCCGCGCGGTTCGTCAATGATTGGGGTTGATTCAGCCGCCCTCCTGATTCATAATAACTATAAATCCGCCTGATCCTGGGACTTCGTTCCGGTTTATTGCCGGAAATCCCACCGCGGGCGGTTTTGTTGCGTGCAGTGTTGTTGAACTGGCGAATGATTCGTGAGCGAATGAAGTATGCTGCCTCCTTGGCGGCGGTTGTTGGAGTCCTTGGCTCACTGACCAGGGCTGCGGCGGCGGAGTCGATCGATTTCAGCCGGGACATTCTCCCAATATTCTCGTCCCAATGCTTCGAATGCCACGGCCCTGATGCCGGCCACCGCAAGGCGGATTTGCGCCTGGACGATCACCAAAACGCCCTGGCGAAACACGACAATGGAATTCCCATCGTTCCCGGCCGGCCGGAAAAAAGTGAGCTGATCGACCGGATCACCACCACGAACGATGACGACCGCATGCCTCCGCCGAAGAAGGGGCCACCACTCACCGCCGACCAGATTCAACTGCTCCGCGACTGGATCACTGGCGGAGCCGTTTACAGCGCGCACTGGGCTTTCGTCCCGCCCAAGCGTCCTGCCCTGCCTTCCGTTCGCGACTCGCGTTGGGTTAAGACGCCGGTCGATAATTTTGTGCTTCACCGGCTCGAGCAGGAGAATCTGAAACCGGCCAAACCGGCAACGCGGGAAGTTCTGGCCCGGCGCGCTTTCATTGATCTCACCGGGCTGCCTCCCACGCCGAAGGAAATTGACGCCTTTCTCTCGGATCATTCGCGCGACGCCTTCGCGCATCTGATCGACCGGCTGCTTGAGTCCCCGCATTATGGCGAGCGCTGGGGCCGGCATTGGCTCGACGTTGCACGTTACGCGGATTCCGGTGGCTTCGAAACGGACATCTTTTTCGGCCATGCGTGGCGCTATCGGGATTATGTGATCCGCGCATTCAATGCCGATGAGCCTTTCGATCGATTCATCAAGGAGCAGATCGCCGGTGACGAATTGTATCCGAACGATACGAACGCCGTGATCGCCACCGGCCTCTACACCACCGGCCCTGTGCTCCAGGAATCCGCGATGGTCACCGGGAAACTCGAATACGATCTTCTGACCGATGCTGTGGATACCACCGGCTCCGCTTTCCTGGGCCTGACCATCGGTTGCGCCCGCTGCCATGATCACAAATACGATCCGATCTCGCAAAAGGACTATTTCGCCCTGCAGGCAATCTTCTCGGCCAGCGACCAATATGATTTCAAACGCGATGGCACCCGGACCGGGCGCGTGGCGGTCAAGAACTCGCTGCCCCAATTCCTTTTGGAACAATCGAAGGAACGCGCCCGGCGCGAGAAGGATGCCGCGGCTCGCGACCAGGCGTTGCGTGAAGTCGGAGATTTTTACATCCAGAAGGACTCGGACCTGAGCAAACGCATTGATCAGTCGCGGCGTTACTCGATGCTGGCCGCTGTTGTTGAAAAATACCGGCAGGCGGCCAGGAACACCAATGCTGCGGCGGCTCTCGCCACCGTAACAAACTCCTTTACCAGTTCCGCGGTGGAACTGGCGTCCGCCGAAAAACAAGGCGACAACAAGGCGGATGATAACGCAGACGACATTTCCGACAGGCCCGACCTGGTTGCGCTGGATTCCACCTCAACCGGGGATCAATTGGACGACTTGCTCTTTGAAATCGGCAAGCGCGCGCTGGAACTTGCCGGAAAGCGGACGAAGGAAGCGTATGCGAAGCTCACCCTGGCCAAGGCGAAGCGCGATTTCCTGGTCGCCTATGGCAGGCAGAATCTGGATGTCCAAAAGCCGGATGGTTATATCGAGGATGTGGATGTGTTCCGCCGCGAGATTGGGGCGAAGCACTGTGATGAACCCTCCGAAATACCGGTGCGCGTTCTGGCGCATCGCGAGAAACCAATCGAAGTGCGGCTCTTGAAGCACGGCATGCTCGAGGACCCGGGCGATGTAATGATGCCCGCCTTCCCGGCGCGAATTGCCAACGGCGCGGCGGTGGGAAACCTCCCTCCCGAACATTGGCGCAGCGCACTGGCCAATTGGATCGCCTCGGAAAGCAATGCGCTCACCGCGCGGGTGATTGTGAATCGCGTCTGGCAGTGGCACTTCGGCGAAGGCCTGGTGCGTACCCCGAACGATTTCGGCATTCGCGGCGAGCGCCCCACGCATCCCGAACTCCTCGACTGGCTGGCAGTGGATTTCATGCAGCACAGCTGGAGCATCAAACATCTTCATCGCATGATCATGCTTTCGAGCGCGTATCAAATGTCCGCCAATGCCGATCAGCAGACGCTGGATCGCGATCCCGAGAACCGGCTGCTCACCCGTTACCAACCAAGGCGCCTTGAGGCCGAGGTCATCTGGGACAGCCTGCGCGCAGTGTCCGGCACCTTGAATCCCGAAATGTACGGCCTGCCCGTAGCCCCGCCGCTCGATGACCAGGAACAGATCGGCAATTTCCGCAAATGGCCCACCAGCACGCCGGACCAGGCGAATCGGCGGGCGGTGTATCTGCTGATCCGCCGTTCATTCCGGTTCCCGATGCTGAGCGCATTCGATCTGCCGGACAATGCGGTGAGTTGCGGACGGCGTGACATTACCACGGTCCCCAACCAGGCCCTTACGCTATTGAACAACCGGACCGTCAAGGAACAAGCCGATGCCTTTGCCGATCGATTGCTGCGCGAGAGCCATGGTGACGTTCGCAAGCTGGCAGCGCTTGCCTGGCGCTACGCCTATGGGCGAAGCATCACGTCCGAGGAACAGCGGCAGGTGGAGGAATTTTTCAAGTCTCACGGCGCAGGTAACGAGGCGACGGTGCAGGACCTCTGTCTCGCGTTGTTTAACACCAACGAATTCATTTACGTGGAGTAACAGGAGCGCACATGGACGAAACAACCAAAATGATTTCCCGGCGGCACTGGATCACGCAGGTGGGCTGCGGCATGGCATCCTGGGCGCTGCTTGACCTCCTCGAGCGCGAAGGACGGGCGGACATCCTGCCCGGCGCGAGCGGTCAAATCGTCAATCCGCTCGCTGCCAAACCGCCGCATTTCCCGGCCAAGGCCAAATCCGTCATTTTTCTCATGATGGCCGGCGGTCCGAGCCAGATGGAGACGTTCGATCCGAAACCGTTGCTCAACAAATTGCATGGCGAGAAACTGCCCGCCAGCTTCGGCACCATTCCCGCGCAGTTCACGGACGTCACCAGACAGCCGTTGCTCGGCTGCAAGTTGCAATTCAAGCAATGCGGCCAGGCTGGCATTCCGATTTCGGAGGCATTCCCCCATCTGCAACAGCAGGCTGACAAACTTGCGGTGATCCGGAGCTGCCATCACGACGCCTTCAATCATTCCCCCGCGCAATATGTGCTGACGACCGGGCAGTCCCGCATGGGTTGGCCGAGCGTGGGTGCATGGATCACCTATGGCCTCGGCTCAGTCTCGGAAAACCTGCCGGCGATGGTTGTGCTCGCCGAGCCGGATGGCAAACTCAAGGGTGGCACTCCCTGTTGGGGCAACGGTTTCCTCCCCGCCATTTATCAAGGCTCGCCGGTTCAAAGCGAAGGGACGCCGATCCTCTACCTCAATCGGCCGTCCGGCGTCACCGGGCAGAGCCAGCGCAAAGTCCTTGATTTCGCACAATGGTTGAATCGCCGCCACAGCGCCGAAACCTCCTCGGCCACGGCCGAGTTGGATTCGCGCATTGCGGCTTATGAACTCGCCTTCCGCATGCAAACCTACGCTCCGGAAGCCGTGGACGTCGCCAAGGAATCCGAGGAAACCAAGAAACTTTACGGGCTCGATGACGACAAGACCCGCAGCTTCGGTGTGCGCTGTTTGATTGCGCGCCGGTTGGTGGAGCGCGGCGTGCGCTTCGTCCAGGTGATCTCCGGCAGCGGCGACAGCAAGGATTGGGACCATCACGACGATGTTTACGCCGGCACGCTGCGCCAGGCGAAGAAGGTGGACCAACCCATTGCCGCGTTGATCTCCGACCTGGAAGCCCGCGGTCTGCTCGATCAAACACTGATCGTCTGGTCGGGCGAGTTCGGCCGCACGCCTACCTCCCAAAGCTCCCTCGGCCGCGACCACAATCCGAACGGTTTCACCATGTGGATGGCCGGCGGCGGCATCAAGGGTGGCAAGATCATTGGCGCCACTGACGATCTCGGCCTCCGCGCGGTTGAGGACAAGGTGCACATCCACGACGCGCATGCGACGATTCTCTCCCTGCTCGGCCTGGATCACCGAAAGCTCACCTATCTATTCCAGGGTCGTGAGCAGCGCCTGACCGATGTGGGCGGCGACAATGATCTCGCCGCCCGCCTGATCCGCGCTTAGGAAGCCGGCCTCCAGGCCGGTTCAACGAGGGTTGGGCAATCGCGAGAGAGTCAACTCGGCGGCTTGCCAACATCGAAGCCGCGCAAACGCCGCGCTCCATTCCTCGGACACAATCGACAAAGCCGCGCCCGATGTGTCCAACAGCCATATTTTCCTCTTGGCGTATGCGGTGGATTGCCCGTTAATCTGGCCCGCATGAAAATTGTGCTGGCATATTCGGGCGGACTCGACACGTCGGTCCTGCTCTCGTGGATCAAGGAAAAATACCAGGCGGAAATGATCGCCTTTTGCGCGGACATCGGGCAGGAGGAAGAACTCAAGGGACTCCGCAAAAAGGCGCTGCAAACCGGCGCTTCCAAGCTTTACATCGACGATCTGAGCGAGGAATTCGCGCGCGATTTCATCTTTCCGATGATGCAGGCCGGCGCGATTTACGAGAACCAGTATTTCCTTGGGACCAGCATCGCCCGGCCGCTGATCGCCAAGCGCATGGTGGAGATCGCCCGCAAGGAGAACGCGAAATACATCGCGCACGGCGCGACCGGCAAGGGCAACGACCAGGTGCGGTTCGAATTGACCGCGGCGGCGCTTGCGCCCGATCTGCAGGTGATCGCCCCGTGGCGCGATTCGGCGTTCCGGCATCAGTTCCCCGGCCGCGCCGAGATGATCCGCTATTGCGCGGAGAAAAAGATTCCCGTGGAAGCCAGCGCGAAGAAGCCTTATTCCATGGACCGCAATCTCCTGCACATTTCGTACGAGGCCGGAATTCTGGAAGACCCCTGGATGGACGCGTTTGCGCCGGCGAATAAGGCCATGTTCAAGCTCAGCGTGTCGCCGGAGGATGCGCCGAACAAGCCGGAGTATGTCACGCTCGATTTTGAAAAGGGCCTTTGCGCGGGTGTGAATGGGAAAAAGCTTGGCCCGCTGGGCGTGATGAAAACGTTGAACAAGATCGGCGGCCGGCACGGAGTCGGGCGCGTGGACCTGGTGGAAAATCGGTTTGTGGGGATGAAATCGCGCGGCGTTTATGAAACACCGGGCGGCAGCATTCTGCATTTCGGACATCGGCAGATGGAAAGCATCACCATGGACCGGGAAGTGATGCATTTGCGGGATTCGTTGATTCCGAAATATGCGGAACTGGTTTACTATGGCTTCTGGTTCTCGCCGGAACGGCTGGCGCTGCAGGCGTTGGTAACCGAGAGCCAAAAGAACGTCACCGGCACGGTCCGCTTGAAACTTTACAAGGGCAACATCATGACGGCAGGACGGAAATCGCCCGTAAGCCTGTACAATCCGCACATCGCGACCATGGAAGCCGACCCGACGCGCGCTTACGATCAGGGCGATGCCACCGGTTTCATCCGATTGAACGCATTGCGGTTGAAGGTCGCCGCACAGGTGGAGAACGCGGCTAGGGGCAAAAAGGGCCGATAAACCCATTCGAAACAGGCCGGCAGCCACTCACAATGAAAGGCCTGACATATTCGCAGTTGAAGCGAACGATCGCCGCACTTGCAGCGGTGGTCGTTCTGGCGCTGGTCAATGTATCGGCGCAACCGGCTTGGACTGCGGCCAATTCGGCGATCGTCACGCCCATCAATCCCAGTCCGGTGGAGAAACTGGCCGCCAGGGAATTGCGGCGCTATCTCTACCTGGCGACAGGCGAATGGCTGGCGCTGGCGAACGACCAACTCGAGGGTGGCAGGAACCTGATCGTCATTGCCACGAAAACGCAGATGATCGGCGGGCGGCCGCTGATGGAGGAAATCAAGGACCGCGCGGCGACGCTTGCTGATCAACAATATCTGATCAGGACCCTTTCACGCGGCAGCAATCAATGGGTCATGGTTTGCGGCGGTGATGACGCCGGCGCGTTGTACGGGGCATATCGGTTGATTGAAACGCTGGGAGTGCATTTCTATTTGCATGGGGATGTCGTGCCGGAGGAGAAGACTGTCTTCAATCCAACAGGATTGAGCATTGACGGAAAGCCGTTATTTGCGTTGCGCGGCATTCAGCCATTTCACGATTTTCCGGAAGGACCCGATTGGTGGAATCTAGACGATTACAAGGCCTACATCGCGCAGTTGCCGAAGATGGGGATGAATTTCATCGGGTTTCACACCTATCCAGAGAGCCGGTTCAACGGCCATTGGAAGGCTGAACCGCTGGTGTGGATCGGGATGCAAGACCAGATCAACCCGGATGGCACGGTGAAGTCGGCCTACCCTGCCCTGCACGCGAACACGGGCGACGAGACGTGGGGTTATCTTGCAAGGAAGACTTCCGATTTTTCGTTCGGCGCCTCGCAGTTATTCGAGGACGATTGTTACGGGGCGGACTATATGAAGGGAATTTCCGACTGGCCCCACACCGATGCCGAAAACGTGAAGGCTTTTGACGAGGTCGGAAAACTGCTGGGGAACGCTTTCACATTTGCTCGTGAACTGGGAGTGAAGACGTGCCTTGGGACGGAGGCGCCATTGGTCATTCCGCACGGCGTGCAGGAGAAGCTGTCGTCGGAGAATCTCGATCCGGCGTCCGACGCCGCGCGACGCGGATTGTACGAGGGCATTTTCACGCGCATCATGAAAACCCATCCGCTGGATTATTACTGGTTCTGGACACCGGAAATCTGGACGTGGCGGCCGGAGACCGGCGACGATGTGGTCTACCTCGAAGACGATCTGTTGAACGCGCTGCAGGCCTATCGCAATGTGAACCCGCCGTTCACGCTCGCCACATGTGGCTGGGTGCTGGGGCCCACACGGGATCGCAGCGAGTTCGACAAATTGCTGCCGAAAAACATGCCGTTCAGTTGCATCAACCGAAATCTGGGCTCGCGGCTTGTGGAACCAGGCTTCCAGGCAATCCAGGACCGTCCCAAATGGGCCATCACGTGGCTCGAATATGATCATCCTTTGATCGAGGGACAATTGTGGGCCGGGCGGGTGCGGCGCGATGCGCTGGATGCGTATCGATACGGCTGTTCGGGCTTCATGGGACTGCATTGGCGCACGCAGATACTCAGCCCGCAGATCGCGGCGCTGTCGCAAGTCGGCTGGGGATTGGGCGCGTGGACCAATGCGCTGGACGAGACGAAACGAGACCTGCCGGTGGATGATTTTTATCGGGACTGGGCCGCGGCGCAGTTTGGCAAGGGAACGGAAAAGATCGCGGGCATCTTCGCCAAATTGGATGGCGGACCACTTTCGAACGCTGAAGAGCGTGTCACCGCCTATCTGCCCAGCGCCTCCACGTGGGGAGGCCCGGGGCCGGGCGTCATCATTCCGAACCGGACTCCGTGGAGCGACGTGGAAGAGAAATACGCCTTCGTGGATGAAATGGCTGCCTGCGAAAACCAAATTCACGGACTGGGGAACCAGGAACGATTTGCCTATTGGCTGAACACGTTTCGTTTCATGCGCGCCGTGGCGCACGTTGGGTGTGCGGTGGGCCAGATGGATGCGGCCGTGGAGCAGGCCGCCTCCGAGGTGAACGGCGCAAGGCGGGCGCAAATTGTGAACGACACGGTCTTGAGTTTGCGGAAGGAAGCCGCCCAGCGCTGGGGCGAGATGGTGACGCTGCTGCTGGCAACGGTGAACACACCGGGTGAAATGGGAACGGTCGCCAACCTGGAACTGCAAAATCTCACCGGCCATGCGGAACTCACGCATCAGGACCGGAACATTTCCATCCTGCTGGGAAAACCGGTGGCGCCGGTCGAGTTGAACAGGGAGTATTGCGGAAAGCCGCGAATCATCGTGCCGACCAGGCGCACGCTGCTTGAACGCAACGAGGACCTCAATCTCAAAATCATGGTGCTTTCGCAGAATCCGGTGAAGTCCGTCCGGCTCCAATGGCGCCCGCTGGGCGGATCGGGCGCTTATGAAACAGTCGAAGCGGCCCATGTGGCCCGGGGCGTCTACCGGGCGGTTGTTCCAGGCGCAACCATCAGCGGGCGCGACTTTGAATATTACGTTCAAGCCGAAACGGGACCGGACACGCTGAAATTTCCCGTCACCGCCCCGCAGTTGAATCAATCGGTGGTGGTCAATTGATCTGCGGAGCCCACGTCGGAAAGATTTTTCTTGGCAATCTTCTGCCGAAGGTTTAAGACGCTTCCGGTTCTTTGAAAGAGATGGACGGAATCAGTCGTTCATCTCCGTTTTGATCACAGTCAAATGTCTGGGAACCCCGTGAAAATCGGGGACGGTTGCGCCACTGTAACGGACGCAAACTCCCACAGCCACTGGTCTGGAACCGGGAAGGCGGGAGTGAGGTCATCGTCCGAAGTCAGGATATCGGTTTGGCTGTGCTCGTCACGGTCCCGCTCCACGGGATCAACTTCTCCGCAAAGAGAAGGATGAGGCCAGCCTGCCCCACTCGTGTGGGGTGGGATTCGTCGAATGCCTTCATTCTCCGTTTTGCCGGGGTCTGGGGGTTTTTTTGTGCCCGGGCTCTGCGCTGGTCTCTCAACCGCAACCTTCCGCTTCATGGCGGAATTGAAAGTGAAAGATCAGCAAATGCTCAGAATCCAAATCCGTTCCCTCATCCCGGCCCTCGCCGGCTTCCTCACTGCCATCAACTGTCCGGCCTCCGGCTTTGCCGACTCGGTCATCGCCTACACGCCAGGCACAGGCTTCTCCACTGGGTTCACCAATTCATCGGCAGCCTTGGGCGCGCCGACCGCCGGCGTCGACCCCTTCGATCCGCCATTTCAAAAGAACCAGATCGTTTCGCTGGGCGTCGGCGGTTCGCTGACGGTGCAATTCAACACACCCATCCAAAATGATCCCGCGAATCATGCCTATGGGCTTGATTTCGCGATCTTCGGCAACAGCGGCTTCACAATCATCAACGGCAATTACTCCGGTGGCGGAATCACCGACGGATCACTTTTCGGAAATAATACCGGCAGCACCCGCGTCTGGGTCAGTCAGGATAACATCACGTATTACCAACTGAATCCGGCACTGGCTCCCACAGTGGACGGTTTGTTTCCCACGGACGGCGCGGGGAATCCTTCCATTCCTGTCAATCCGGCGCTGCAGCCCGGAGATTTCGCCGGACTTGGGCTCTCAGGCATCCAGAATCTTTACAACGGCTCCGCTGGTGGCAGCGGCTATTCCATTTCATGGGCTGAGGACATGAATGGGAACCCGGTCTCGCTCTCCAGCGTTGATTATGTCCGCGTGGATGTGCTCAGCGGAAAGTCCGAAATTGATGCGTTCGCCATCGTCCCCGAACCTTCGACCATCGCCATCGCGCTCTGTTCGCTGGCGCTGCTGCTGTCCGCGCGCAAAACCCGGCGGATGGCGCAACGGGCTGTTGCGGCGAACATCCAGACCGGCGCGCAGGAAGGACTCTCACGCTAATTCGAGGAGTTCACACTTGTGGTGATCCCGCCCTGTTCCAATCAAACAGGGCGGGACAGCATCCAACCCGGCACATGAAGTCGAGAGTTTTGGCTCTGCTGCTGATCGCAGCCGCGCTCCCTGCGCGGGGCGCGGCACTGACCGAGGATTTCTCCTCCAATCCCACCGGCAGTGGCTGGCTGGTCTTCGGCAATACCAATCTCTTTCAATGGGACGCGACCAACCAGGATCTCGAAGTCACCTGGGATTCCTCACAGCCCAACAGTTATTTCTATCATTCACTAGGGACCACTCTCTCGCGGAGGGATGATTTCGCAATCGGTTTCGACCTGCTCCTGAATGACATCAACAGCGGAACGGAGCCGGACAAAACCGGCCCGATGGAAATTGCCGTGGGTTTGCTGAATTTCGCGACTGCTTCGCGCACGAATTTCATGCGCGGAGCGTACGGCCACGCGCCCGGGCTCGTCGAATTCAATTACTTTCCCTCGGGATATTACAATTCCGAAGGAATGTTTTTCTACGTTGCTCCCACGACCACGCCCACGTTCATATCCACCAATGCCACACACTTCGCTCCAACCATATTCGCGCCGTACGAATTCGAACTGCCTTTGGGTGTTTCAGTGCGTGTACAGATGACTTACGCGGCGTCCAACCAGACGCTGAGCACGGTCCTGACCACCAACGGGCAAATCTTTCTCCAGCTTCCCGATGTGCTGCTGACCGACACAAACACCAGCAATTTCAGGGTGTCGGACGACTTCCGGGTGGACACGCTTTCCATCAGCAGTTACAGCAGCGCCGGCGATCCGTTCGATTCCGTGCTTGCCCATGGCACGGTAGGCAACATATCAGTCACCTTTCCGCTGCCGATACAGGACCTCGCGGGAGCTCCTTCTTCCGGTGGCTGGCAGGTCCAGTTCACCGGCCTTACAAATTGGCTTTACACGCTTCAACGCACGGCCGACTTTTCGCAATGGTCGTCCGTGGCGACGAATATGTTCGGAACCGGCGGCGCAACACTCCTGCGGGATGCCAATGCTCCGCCGGGACGGGCATTTTATCGCGTGCGCGCGGATCACTTATGACGCGGGTTCGGATCAAAACCCGCCCGCGCAATCGCCCACCGGCGAATCGCCGGATACCGGGAAGGCCGGCCTTCACTTTGATCGAGCTTCTCGTCGTGATAGCAATCATTGGAATCATTGCCGCCCTGCTTCTCCCGGCGCTCGCCCGCAGCAAGGGCTCGGCACAGCAGGCAAAGTGCTCCAGCAATTTGCATCAGCTCGGCATCGCGGCGCACCTTTACTGGGATGATAACGATGGAAAATGCTTCACGACCGTGGCAATTCCCACCAACGGCGGTGTGATTCACTGGTGCGGGTGGCTGGACGGAACCAAACCCGAAGGTCAACGCGCCTACGATTTCTCCTGCAGCAAACTCTTTCCGTACGTCAGCGGCAGCGATGTCCGGCTCTGCCCTTCGCTCAATTCCTCCCTGCCCCAATTCAAGCTCAAGGCCACCAACATCATTTTCTTCAGCTACGGCTATAATGGAGTCGCCCTCTCACCCAAGTCGCCGACGGCGCCGCCGATTCAAATCAGCCAGGTCAAGCGCCTGGCGGACATCGCGATTTTTGCGGATGCGGCGCAAATCAATGACTTTCAATCGCCGGCTTCCCCCAGCAATCCCATGCTCGAAGAGTGGTATTATCTGGATGACCCGACGAACACCGGAACTGCCAATTATTATCCCCACGGGCACTTCCGGCATTCGCAAAAGGCCGTTGTGGCTTTCTGTGACGGGCACGCGGGCCGCGAAACCTTCCTTCCCGATTCTCTGGATCCCAAACTGCCCGCCCAGTGTGTCGGCCGCTTCCGCCCGGAGATTCTCACCCCTTGACCAAACGCCGGAGCGACGCAAGACTCTCTTTGCCTGTCGCTCCCATGGGGTCTGGGCATCTATGAACAATTGTTTTACCCGTCGTTGCGCGGTGTTGTCACTTATCGCCGCCTTGCTGTGCCATTCCGATCATGCGGCGGGCGCCGAAGCTCCGACCGCGCCGAAGATTCCCCGTTTCAACCTGGACTACATGGATCGATCCGTGGATCCGACGGTGGACTTTTATCATTACGCGTGCGGCACATGGTTGAAGGAGAATCCCATTCCGGCGGACAAATCGCGCTGGGGAGCCTTCGCCGAATTGCAGGAACGCAATTGGTTTGTCATCCACCAGATCCTGGACTCCACTTCGAAAGCCACGAATCCCCCGAACTCCGTCCCGCAGAAGGTCGGTGATTTTTTCAAATCGGCCATGGACACCAATCGCCTGGAAAAACTTGGGTTCCAGCCGATTGCCGAGGATTTGAAACGCATCGACGGGCTCGATTCAACACGGGCGCTGTTACAGTTGCTCGCAGACTTCCACGAACGCGGCATCAATGGCGCGTTTAATGATGGTGTTGAGCCGGACGCGAGGAACAGCTCGATTTACGCGTACCATCTCGGCCAAGGCGGATTGAGCCTGCCGGACCGGGACTATTATCTAAACGACTCCTTCGCAAAACAACGCGAAGCCTACCGCGCCCACGTGACTAGGATATTCGTTATGCTCGGCGAATCGCCCGCAGACGCCAGGGCCCACGCGGACACGGTGCTTGATGTGGAAACGGCGCTCGCCAAGGCCAGCAAACCGAGGGTCGAACTCCGCGACCCAATCGCCAACTATCACAAGTTCCCAATCGCTGATTTGTCCACGAACTATCCCGCCCTGCCGCTCAAGTTCTATCTGGATTCCGCCGGCGTGGAAAACGCGAATTACGTCATCATCGGCCAGCCGGCATTTTTTGCGTCGCTCGATAAAATGATCCAGGAGCGGCCGCTCTCGGATTGGAAGACATATTTGCGATGGCATCTGGTGCATGCATCGGCGCCGTATCTGCACGCGGAGGCGGAGAACGAATCGTTTGCGTTCTTCGGAACCGTGCTTCATGGCCAGCCCGCCCAGGAGCCGCGCTGGCAGCGTTCGGCACGCACGATCGACTCCTCGATTGGCGAGGCGCTGGGGCAGCTTTATGTTGAGAAATATTTCCCGCCGGCAGCCCGCACCAGCATGATCGAGTTGGTCAAGAACCTTAAGTCCGTCTTCCGGGGCCGCCTCGAGAAAGTGCCGTGGATGACCGAAGCCACCCGGGCCAAGGCGCTCGCGAAGTTCGATCTATTCACCCAGAAGATCGGCTATCCCGACAAGTTCCGCGATTATTCCACCGTCTACATTCGTCCCGACGACTTTCTGGGCAATGTCCGCCGCGCGGCCGCCTTCGAATCGCGGCGTGAAATCGTCCGGGTCGGAAAGCCGGTGGACAAAACCGAGTGGGGCATGACGCCGCCGACGGTGAACGCCTATTTCAACCCGTTGCAAAACGAAATCGTCTTCCCGGCGGGCATCCTGCAGCCGCCGTTCTTCGATCCCACCATGGATGATGCGGTAAACTACGGCGCGATCGGCGTGGTCATCGGCCACGAGATGACCCATGGTTACGACGACGAAGGCCGTAAGTTCGACGGCCAGGGAAATCTCAATGAATGGTGGACCGAGGAGGATTCGAAGGCGTTCGAAGCGCGCGCACAGAAACTCGTGGATCAATTCAACAGCTACGAGGTGCTGCCCGGTCTGCACGTGAACGGCAAGCTGACCCTGGGCGAAAACATCGCCGACCTCGGCGGCATGAGCATCGCCTACGAAGCCCTGCAGCACGTGCTGGAAAAGGATCCGGCCAGGCGCAAGTCCGTCGGCGGATTCACCCCGGAGCAGCGTTTCTTCCTTTCCTTCTCGCAAATCTGGCGGACCAACTGCCGCGATGCCGAAGCGCGTCGTCTGATCACTGTGGACCCGCACAGTCCGGGCCAGTTCCGCGCCATCGGGCCGAATGTAAACCTCCAGGCCTTCTTCGACGCCTTCGGAATAAAACCGGACGCTCCCATGTGGCGCGCGCCGGAACTTCGGGCGGTGATCTGGTGAACTGGACGCCGGTTATTCGCCGACCTGCCGCTTGATGGCGCCGCCGATCTTCTGCGCGTGCTTCTCCAGGACCGCCTTGTCGCGGCCCTCGAGCAGCAAACGCGCCTTGGGCTCGGTGCCGGAGTAACGCAGCAGCACGCGCCCGCCGGTTGGCTTTAATTCCGCTTCGGCCTGCCTGACCAGTTCCGTCACGCTGTCCAGCTTCTCGAAAGGCTTCTTCTCCTTCACGCGGATGTTCACCACCAGTTGCGGGAAACGCGTCCAGCACCGCGCAAGTTTCGACAACGGCGCGTGCGCCGTCTTCATGATGCGCAGCACCTGCAGCGCCGACACCAACCCGTCGCCGGTGGTGCTGTGGTCGCGGAAAATCATGTGGCCGCTCTGCTCGCCGCCGAAGTTGTAGCCGTGCCGCAGCATCTCATCGATCACGTTCTTGTCGCCGACCGCAGTCTGGATCACCTTGCCGCCGCAATCGCGCACGAACACCTCCAGCCCCGCGTTGCTCATCACCGTCGCCACCACGGTTTTCTCCGCCAGCAAACCCTGCTCCAGCAGGTCGCGCGCGGCGATCGCCATGATGTCGTCGCCGTCGATCATCGTGCCCGTCTCGTCGCACAGCAGCACGCGGTCGGCGTCGCCGTCGTGCGCGATGCCGATCTGCGCCTTGTGCTCGCGCACCTTCTGGCACATCAACTCCGGGTGCATCGAGCCGCACTCCTTGTTGATGTTGGTGCCGTCGGGTTGATTGCCGTACACGATCACCTCGGCGCCCAGCTCGCGCAGCACACAGGGCGTGGACTTATAGGCCGCGCCATGCGCGCAATCCAGCACCACGCGCATTCCCTCCAGCGTCATGCCGCGCGGAATCGAGGCCTTGGCATACTCGATGTAACGACCCAAAGCGTCGTCGATGCGCACCGCCTTGCCAATCTCCCCCGCTGTCGGCCGGATGTTCTCGATCTCGCCGCTGAACACCAATCCCTCGATCTGCGCCTCGATGTTGTCATCCAGCTTGTAGCCGTCCGCGCGGAAAAACTTGATGCCGTTGTCGTCGTAGGGATTGTGCGAAGCCGTGATGACAATGCCCGCGTCCGCGCGCAGGCTGCGCGTCACGTATGCAACGCCCGGCGTCGGCAGCGGCCCGATGAACAGCACATCCACGCCCATCGAGAGGATGCCCGAGGAAATCGCGTTCTCCAGCATGTAACCCGAGAGCCGCGTGTCCTTGCCGAGAACGATCTTGTGCCTGCCGCGGCCGCGGGCCTGACGCTCCAGGTTTTTGAAAACGTGACCCGCCGCCCGGCCAAGCTTCAACGCGGTCTCCGCCGTCACAGGTTCGATATTCGCCCGGCCGCGGACGCCGTCCGTGCCGAAAATCTTTTTGGGTGTATTCATGTCTGATTGATGCGTGCCGATGGCGCGGTCATCTCATCTGGCGGTGGTCAGCCTTTCCACGCTCGCGGAGCCGGGCTCCACGTGTTCGATCTGCACATCCCGGGGCGCCTGCACCTCGATGTCGCGCCGGACTTCCTTCTCATCCTCGATCTTCGTCGCGTCCACAAAGGCAACAATCTGCTGCGCCTGGAGTTTTTGCAAGTCGTCCGCCTTCCCGCTGACCTCCACCGACACGGACGCCGGGTTCACGCGGAATTCGTTGGTGTTGTAGGGAGCGGTCATCAGGGTCACCTTCACCGCCGGAAAGTTGCGCCGGCTCGTGGTGATCACCGGGGTCTGCTGCCTGTCCTTGCGCAGGCTCGCGTCAATGGTGATCCAGGTCAGGATCGACAGCAGCACCGAGAGCAGCTTCCACCAGAAATTGTGCAGGATGAGATCGCGCGCGGCCATGTCAATCGGTCTCCGCCTTCTGCACCGCGGGCGTGTGGGTCGTCAGGTGCCGTTCGGACACCGGCGCGCGGAACCAATCCATGAGCCGATGATGCCGCTCCCGCTTGACCAGCACCGAGGTCAGGAACGCGCGCAGTTCCTCGCCGCTCACCCCGCGCGTCAACTGCCCCCGGTAGGCGTAGGAAATCAAACCGGTCTCCTCCGATACCAGCACCACCACCGCGTCGGTCTCCTCGCTCAATCCAATCGCCGCGCGATGCCGCGTTCCCAGCGACTTGTTCAGGTCCTGCCGCTGGGTGAGCGGGAAAATACAGGCCGCGAATGCAATACGATCTCCCTTGATGATCACGCCGCCGTCGTGAATGGCATTGTTCGGGAAGAAAATCGTCTCGAGCATCTCGGGCGTCGCCTCGCAATCCACCACGAGGCCCGACTCCACCACCTCCTGCAATTGGATCGACTGCTCGATCGCGATCAACGTCCCGATCCGGACCTCCGACAGGCGCTCGACGGTTTGCACGATCACCTCGATGTTCTCACGCTGTTCGCGCGCGGTGTAGAACACGCGGAGGTTGCCCAGTTCAGAGAGCATTCGTCGCAACTCCGGTTGAAAGATCACCAGCACGGCAAACGCGGAAAACGCGAAGAATTTCTCGAGCAACCAGCTTACCACCTCGAGTTGCAGCCGCAGCGCGATCAACATGAACCCGAGCAGCAGCAGGAAGCCCAGCACCACCGACCATCCGCGCGTGCCGCGGACGAACATCAGGACATAATATATCCCCACCGCGAGGAGCAATACCTCCACCACGGCGCGCCAGTTGTCCCGTATGATGCTCCAATATTCCATTATTTCGACCCATCGGCCAGGATTGCCTCGGTCATCCGCAGCGCCTGCACAGTCTCGACAACGTCATGCGTGCGAAACACCTGCACGCCCGCCGCCGCCGCCAGCGCGGTGCAGGCCAGTGCCGCCGGCAATCTCTCCCCCGCCGGCGTCCCCAGCAGCTTGCTGACAAACGACTTTCGCGACACTCCCAACAGCAAGGGCCGTTCCAAATTTGTAAAACTCCGCAGCCCGTTGAGCAACTGCAAATTATGCCGGACAGTCTTCCCGAAACCGATGCCAACATCCAGCATCACCTGTTCCGGCGCAACCCCGCAGCCTCCAACGCGCGCCAGACGCTCGCGAAAAAACTCCCCGACCTCGCCCACCACATCCCCGTAAACCGGGTTGGCCTGCATCGTCTGCGGCGTCCCCTGCATGTGCATCAACACATAACCGGCGCCCGACTCCGCCACCAGCCGCCACATCGCCTCCTCGCTCCGGTTCGCCGCCACATCATTGACCATGCTTGCCCCCGCCGCCAGCGCCGCGCGCGCCACCGCCGGTTTCATGGTGTCGATCGAGATCGGCACTCTCACTTTGCCGGACAGCGCTTCGATCACCGGCATTACGCGGCGGAGTTCCTCCGTTTCCGCAACAGGCTCCGCGCCCGGCCTTGTGGATTCGCCACCGATGTCCAGAATGTCCGCGCCCTGCGACACCAGCTCCAGCGCGCGCGCGACTGCTGCATCCGGCGCGAAATACTTCCCGCCATCCGAAAAAGAATCCGGGGTAACGTTCACCACCCCCATGACCACCGCCGGCCTGGGAAACACAAATTCAAATTGCCTCGCCCGAAAGATCATTGAAAATTTGGCTTTCTGACCGCCGCGAACCTCCGCTGCAGACTCTGCTTCCAGATCACGCAGATATCCCTGAACCGTCCGCATACTGTCCCCTCTCCCAGGGGGAGAGGGTTAGGGTGAGGGCGATCCTTCCATCAAATTTTGTCTTTGGGTTCACGGGACGGCGATTCTTCTTCTCGCCCCCTCGCTCCCTACGCCCCCTTTGGCCGTTGAATCAGCTCAATCTCATACCCCTCCGGCGCATCCACGAACGCAAACCCCCCGCCATCCGGCCGCAGCGTGGGTCCATCCGAGTATTTATATCCATGCGCCGCAAGATGCTTCCCGAATTCCTCCAGGCTATCGACCTCGAACGCCAGGTGCGTCAAATCCGCCTGCACCTGCACCGGGCCGCTTGCCGGAAAATAACAGAGCTCGATTAACTCCTCGCTCTCCGGCGCCTTCAAGAACGCCAATTCCGATCCGCGCGGCGATTTATGGCGGCGCGTCTCCTCAAGCCCGAGCACGTCCTTGTAAAACTTGACGGTCTTCTCCAGGTCATTGACCCGGTAACGGGTATGCAACAGCTTCCGAGCGGTTTTCATATGCCCCAACGATAGCCTTCCAGCCGCGCAAAGCAACCGCGAACACCCGCACCGACAATCGCGCTCCCGAACCTCGCGAAGCGTTTGGAGTGCGCGGAGCTTGCTCCCGCTTTCGAGAACGCCCGCCCACCCATTGCCCACGTTTCCTTTAAACCTCTCATTCATACTGCACCCCTTGGATTTTGTCCCACATCTTGTATCTCGCATCCTGCATCCTGTATCCCTTTGGTTCCTTTATCTTGGATCTTGCGATCTTGGAGCTTCGTCCACATTCAAAGGTTTGATTTACTTTGATTCGCTTGGATTCTGACGTCGTTCCCTAATTCGATATCGGAAACAGTGGAAACCAGATGAAATTCCCCCGGTTCCCCCAATATATTGGGGCCACTCCAGTGACCCGCAGCATCTGGTGCCGTTTTCGGCCTCGGAATCCCCTTGGTGCGGGGCCACATCGCTGCATTCCGATCCACCCGGCACAATCCAAATAGCTGCGATTAGCTGCGCATACCTCTGCGCTCCCGATGCAACTCCTTGCAAATCAAACCAGGCACCTTTTCCAATATCTGCGCGCCGTCGCACCTAAGCCGCGGAGGAGCGCGCCTGTGTCCGGAGGACCAGGCGCAGCAATGACCGCCCGGCCAACGCTTCCACCCCGCCCAAACCACTCGCTCATATTGGAGCTCGGATTTATTTGGATCTTGGATCTTGCGAGCTTGGATCTTCCGCGCCCACGGCGCGCCCCCCCTCCCCCCATATGCTTCTTATCCCGAAAAAA
>Ga0070741_10001222_pt1 | contig 80711 bp, 77 predicted proteins | sample Coa_R1_4_FD_66440 | JGI IMG/M metagenome (GOLD analysis project Ga0070741, IMG submission 66440) | Surface soil microbial communities from Centralia Pennsylvania, which are recovering from an underground coalmine fire - Coalmine... | ecosystem: Environmental > Terrestrial > Soil > Unclassified ...
GCGTCTCCGGTGATGCCGCAGTTGTGATACCGACCGGCGTTGACCGTCACGGTCTGGGCCTGAGCGACAGTCGAACACACGACGGCTAACACTGTGCCGAGCAGGGCGACGCGCATTCCCGGATGCTCCCTGGGGGAGTGAGCGGGCATATTGTGCGGCGGCAAGAGGCCAACTGCAAGAGGCCAGAAAGTTGGCCTCCGTAGGCAACAGCGCCAGCCGCTTGATTCGGTGCGGCACCGCGTGAACAATGTGCTGACGGATGGCTTAAGGAGTCGCCGATGCAAAAGTTCGCTCTCGCCGCCATGGTGGTATCCGCGCTCGCTCTGTCCGGGTGCGGCTCTAGCACTTCGGCTCCAACGACCCCGGCGACACCGTCAGCCGCACTCTCAATCTCCAGCTTTACAGCGACACTGACATCAAGCGGATCGACCAACGTTTATCAGGTCGCATTTCAGCTGAAGGAAACCGGCGGAAAAGCGGGAGCTACGATCAACACGATTCGCCTGTCGCTGGGCAACGGTGGCAGCGGCAATGCCGATCCGACGGCACCCACAAAAATTAGTGCTGGCGGCACCTTAGACTCTGGCACGATTACGCTGACCGATAGCATCACCGGCCAAGTGGCCACTCAGATAACGGTAACCGTTACGTTTACCGATGACGGCGGGCATGCAGGGACCGTCAGCAGTTCCGCCAACGTCAATCGGCCTGCACCGCCGCCGGTCACATATGCGCTGACAGGCTTCGTCCGCGATCAGGGGACGGGGGCGGGTGTCGAAGGAGCCACCGTTCGCGTATCCGACGGGAGCAATGCGGGCAAGTCTGGCACGACGGCTTCAAACGGCTACTACGCAGTTCCTGGGCTTGCGGCGGGGTCGTTCACAATTCACGTCAGCGCCGCAAACTATAATTCCAGCGACGTTTCTGTTTCGTTGACCAAGGACACGGAAGTGGATACGACCCTCACGTGGTCGTATACATGCGGTAGTTCGCGTGTGCCTGCCGTCGTCAACTGTATCAATAATCTTGGGTTACAGCCGCCGACGGCTATGTGTCAAGACGGAGCCTATAGCTGCTCGTCAGGGGCCACACCTCAAGGTGTCTGCTCGTCGCACGGCGGACCTTCTTGCTATGTTTGCCCCGGACCTTGGTGCGGACAGACGCCGCGATAATCCGTCCGTACGCAGCGCCTATTCCGTTCGTGAATCGCCCCGGAATGTCTCGTGTAAATCCTCAGCCCATGCCGTTGCCTCGGTGCCGGTGGTGAAGCGTCGGACCGCCATCTGTGAGCCATCGGAGCGGATCTCGACCTCCATGCCACGAGGAGCGAACCGCACCCAGCACTCCGTGATATGTCCGCCGCGGCTCAGGAAGCGCCAGACGAAGGTGCTGGTGTTCTCCACGGTGGAGAATGCTAGCTGCGTTCCTTTGTCTATGAAATCGGACTGTCTCGACTGTCTCTTCGGAAGGCTGCCGGGACCGACGCTAGCGACACTTTTTCAATGCAGCAGCCGGAGTAGCCGCGATGACGTCGAGCGTTTTACTACAATCGGCTTAATGTGCCCGCGAATGTGAAATTCCCGACTTGGCTAACACAAGCGGATCCACTGGCAACCGTATAGATGAACGTGAACTGCAATGTTGAGCCAAAGAAACCGCCGCTTGCAGAAGCATTGTAATAGCCGTTACAAAGGGCCATGTATATGTTGTTTTGGCTTTGCGAACCAAGCGAGCCTGTATTGGTGATATTGAAGTCACCACCTGGCAGAGAGGCGATTCCGATGCTTGGACAAGCACCACTGATTGTCAACGGTGATAGGGTGACTGTGCTGCCCGATTGCGTCACGATAGTAGAAGCTGGGCATGTTATGGACCTGCCGATCAGTTGATATGTGATCGTTATCGTGCCTGAATAATTGCCACTGACATTTGGTGTTGTCGGCGTCGGCGCAACTGGAGAGTCGCTGCTGCTGCCGCAACTACTTGAAATGAGCACGACTGATAGCACGGTGAAGATTGATAGACGTAAATTCTGAGTCTTCACTTTCGCTCTCTCTTTTGTGCCAGTTATCTTGCCGACTTGCGAGCTTCCTCGTCCTGATACTCGACCTTCTTGCCAGAGCGGGTCTCTACGATCGGCAGCGTAGTGCGCACAATGTCCTTGCCAAGTTCGATCACGGCCACTTGATCTTTTCCGTCGCCGTCTTTGTAGCCGATCGTCAAAAAGTGATTGCGCTTCTTGGAAAGAAGCGTGAGCAAGCCAATCGGACCCAAGAGAACAGTTGTTGCAACCGCAGCACCTACGCGGCGACCAGCTTTCTGCCCATATTCCAAGTCGATGATTTGGGCGTATGGGACGGACAACACCTGTCCCTTGAACGGCTTGCCTTCAGCCCGAAACACGAGGGCATCGTCACTCTTCGTGTCAAGGAGACCCTCAACGGGATTCTTTGCCTCTTTGAAGGCTACTGCCGTTCCTCCGAAATAGGCGGCACCCCTTGAATCGACGGCCATCGCCAACGATGGGGCTGTCAAAGACAATAGAACGCTGAGCGCGACCAACCGTCTCATTCGACCTTCCCCTCTTTGGCGCAAAAATCGATACACCAACATCGGGCACGGACTCTGGCAAACGGTCCGTGTCGTCGTGCCTGCCGAACGAAAAAGTGCAGCGCTGCCTAAGCGGTGAGTGGGGGAATCACACCGCCGAAAAAGGGATGCCTTTTTTACGGCAATCGATATGCGAATGTCAACAAGCTTTTTTGGAATCTCGGCTCAACAGTCACGCCGATCGCTCGGTTACAGCGTCGAACCGTTTTTGGCGGGTGACCCTCGCCGTCGCTTTCGTGCGGCTTCCATGCGGCAGATGCAGACTTCACGCTATGCGTCACGAGCAGTTCTCGATGTTGACCTGTCGGCGTGCCCTTCCCGAAATTGGCCGAGCGAAGCCATTAAAATTCTAGAAACCTTTCCGCCAAGCATGGCGTTGACATCGCACCCCTGGTAGATTCCATCCGCGGTCGAGGGACCGCCGGTGTAGGATGTCGCCGACGCTCACTCAAGAGCTGTCCGCTGCTGGAAGAGAGCCAGGCTGTTCTCCGTTTTTGAGGAGGGTTTATGCGCCGACGCTCCGTCGCGTCCCCACTCGTCGCCGTCGCTCTGAACTTCGCGCTTCTTCATGTCGCGACGACGTGGATTGAGCGCTCAACGCAGGCTCCTCCCCAAGCGACGTTGGCGGCAGCCCCATTCTGGTTCAGTCCGCTAATAGATCTCGTTAAATTTTTCTTCGACAAAGGGAACGCAAAAGTTGACGACAAGGCACAGCCGAAGTTGGCTGGAGCGCAGAGCTCTGCGAAGGGTGACGCGCAAACGCTTAAGCCACTTCCTGATTTCTTAGTGAGTGAGCGCGATCTGAGGGGCATTGCGACGAACCTCGCGCAGCTTGCCACACTCATGGCGACGTACCCTACAGTTGCCGAGAACGAATGGCCGTCGATGGTAGAGACGGTGAATGAAGCGAAGACAGCGTTCGCGGCCTCTTACGACAATTCAGTTGCCCAACCGTTCTTGCAGAGTCCGGCAGGAACGGAATTGCTCAATGCTCGTAACGCGTGCTCAACCGCACTCAGCCACATTCAAGCTGCAATCCCAAGGGGCAACAAGGGGAACACGGAAGCGAAGCAGAAGCTCGTCGAAGTACTCGGTCCTGATTTTTCTGGTTTGGCGACGTGTTCACAAGCTCCAGACGCAGTCGTCGTCACGCAAGTACGTTCTTTCTTGGGTGCGTATGAGACAGTCAGCGATCAGAGCCAAAAAGCTCCGCAAAAGAGTGCCTCGGTTGGCCATATCGGTAATGATTTGGCACATGTTACCGGTCCGCGCTTGGTAAGAGTGGCTCAGCGAGAGTCTACCCAAGGCAGCCGTGACAACACCGACCAACTGGAGCTTGACTTAAGCCGCCTTAGAGCGAAGCTGAGTGAGCAGGCTGAGATATCGGCCAAACCGCCTGCATGGATGGATGATTTAGCCAGGCGCCGCCAAGAAGGTCAGACTCAGGCTTTGCTAACGCCAATTGGGGCGGGCCTCGGAGGTCTCAGTTTAGCTGCCGCCGTTGTGCGTGTGTTTCCAGAGTTCTTGCTGCAGATCGGATTGCTTGATCGCAGACGACTACAAAAAATATTTGCAGTCGTTGAAAAAAAGGCGCGGGAACTGAAGTAGGTGCCACATGGCAACCCGACGAGTCGCGCATGTGTCTTGCGAGTCGTGGCGTTCTCCGCGTTCAATGCGAGAGACGCAGCCCCCGCCCATGCCCAAGTCAGTGAGCCCGTTGCACTTGCGTTGGCCCCGCATCCTTCCGCGCCTTCGTCAGCAGCTTTCGAAGCTGCTTGTTGTAGCGTGTAGAAGGTTATCTGGGAGGCGCCAACGTAGAATCTCCTCTGGGAAATACTTCGAAACTGTTCTAGGTGCGTTGCATCTTCGCCGAATCCGGCCGTGAGAGGGTTCGTTCGGGCCGCAACGGCAAGGAAAGCCATGCTGCACATCGGCGCCAGAATTCGATCATGACGAAATGTAAGCACGGTGTGGATACGCGATTCTGTGCGTTGTGCAACAGAGCGGCGCGTCCGGTCACCCAAACGACGATAGCCGCGAGACGGCGCTCCACCGCACGACGGCCCGATCACCAATTCGGCATCCGCGCGCGCGAGGTACTCACACCAGGCGAGACCGCGGTTGCGCTCTTCACCCGGGGCGATCATTTTGCGCTCAAAGCTGACGGAACCGCTGTGACTGGAAACTGGAAACTCAATCCGAAGCGCCGCTTCGACAAGGTTGTCATCTACAAACAGGACAGCAGAGGGAATCTACACCAGATCTTCATTGGTGTGCCGGTCGAGATTGCCGACTCGCGCGAGGAAGGACGACGCGAAATCCGACTCGCGAACGTTAGGTTGGTGGGGACGACAGGCTGCAATTGGAACGAGTTCACCGATACAAACTCGGGCTCCATCAATCCTGTCATCTACGTCCGCTGATACGTCGGGTGTCGAGAACGGCGGTGTCGGACGCGACTCGGAAGAAGAGCAGCGACGCTCAAAAGAACCGGTGAGCCGACCGAAAGAAGTAGGCCATGCGCTGGCGAGAACGCAGAGCGGGGTTCGGCGTTGTGTTTGTCTGTGCTTTGACAGTCGCAACGTTAGTGCGCTGGCTGTCCGTCCGCATTGGGCTCGACGAGCCGTTGGGGGGAGCACTCTTCGTGGCGTCCCTTGTCGTCGGCGGTGGCGTGCTCGCGTTTCTAGACGACGGTCGACCCTCGAACTCGTGACCCAACCGGTCGCTAGGGCGGTGCGCTTTAGGTGGCGAGTCGAATCGGGTCGTGCTACGGCGACCGTTCGTTGCCGGTGCACAGTGTCCTTGAGAGTCTACGATGTATCCGCGACCGTTCGGGCGACCGTATCCGATAGCTTAGGTTGGCTCCCTGGATAGGCATAGGCAGACCGTTGGGGGAATCTGCCGGTTCGGCGTGGGCCAAACGGAAACGTCTAAGCTCCCAGGCGCTGTCCCGCGGGGTCGTAGGGGGTTCGACCGCCGAAGCATCACTCCAAAAACGACGCGCGGGTAGGTTCGGGGGGTTCCTCGACGCCGACAGCTATGACTGTCTCGTCGGCCCCCGTCGGCTCCGAACCGATCCCGTCGAATCATCCGGGACGGTGGGACGCCCCAGTTTGCGCGCGTAGGAGGGTCGAACATCATCCCACTCGACGCATTGACCGTCTACTTCTTCTTCCCCGCGCGCCGGGCAGCCCAATACCGCTTCATCCGTGCGCTGACGGCCTTCCGAGCCTCGGCGGACATGTGGGTGCGTCGCTTCCGTATCGTTGTCTTTTCGTTCGGCTCGGATTGGACTTCCGCTGCGGCATCTGGTCGCCGCCCCACTGAGCTCTTGGGTCGCGCAGAACCAAGATGCGGGAATTGCCGGATCAAGGATGTGATTTCCGCGCGCAGTTCTTCGAGGCGGTGCTGAGCGCCTCTGCGGGCCAACTCCAGGAGTTGGGGGGAGTGCTTAGCAAACGGAGCCTGCGTCTCGCCGGAGTTCGCAGCCGCCCCTTAGGTTGCGCCTTCGTTAAGGTTGTGCCGCCATGAAGACCAACGACACGCTCATCTTGTTGTCGACAAATTTGAAGGCGGGAGGCAGGGATCCGCGCTCGTATTCCAGATCAAAGCCGAACCAGTCGGTCACCATGAACGTTCCAGACACGGTCGTGTGCGACCGATGCGCTTTGTCCAGCAGGACGGTCGGATCGGCTCCATCTGGCAGGTCCCGTGTTTCAAGGCGGATCTCGCCTCGAGCTAGCAGTCGGTCTTCGTATTCTGCTGCCACCAGAATCTTCTGAACCGGTCCGCGAACCGGCACGAACAGATACGCAGCTATTCGCGGGACGAACCTGACGTAACCGCCTGAACCGCCGTTCTGACCGACGGTCTTTGCGTAGTCGTTCTTGAAATTGTTCCCGGTCTCGAGCCCCACGCTGACCTCAGGGTCGAAGGCCCAGGTCAGAACTGTTGCGCCGCTATCCACAGCCTTGGCGCGGTGATCAAAATGGCGTGAATACACGCCGCGGACTCCGACCCCTGCGTTCACCGTCTTGGCTTGCGCGTCGCTGTCAACGACCGGCAGATCCAGAATCCAACCGGGCCCGTTGCGGTGTCCGTAGTGCGTCAATGAAATCTTCGCTGAAAGCACGTCGGGGTCTTTGTCGTCTGAGGAGTCGTGCTTGTACGTCAGGGTAGGTAGCACGTCGACCGTTGTCCATGGCCGCCACACGTACGCGCCGCGAGCGTCGACGTTATCAATTGATACCGACGGGGACGGTGACACGACACCCTTAAAGTACAGGGTCGCGTCATCAGCACTCTCCACCGGCTCGAGCCGAGGCTTCGGCGTCGGTGCTGATGGCGAACCATACGAGAGAACCGCCTCGCCGTGATCACCCGCAAGATGGACCTCGACGCCAATCAGAGCTCCGGCCGGGACCGACGTGGCGAGCGTCACATTGAACCGGCCGGTGCTGGCGTATCGATTGTCTGGAACGGCCGTTTTGACTGGAAGAGGCGACGGCGCAGAATGAGCGAACGCCGTGACAGTCCACGCTGAGAGTGATGTCGGATCTGGCCGGGGATCGAAGATGACGTAGATGAGCGTCGCGTCCGTTTTCGAAATCGACACGGTCTTGATCGCTGGCGTGTCGGCGGCTGATGCGATCGCGGCGCAGCACAGCGCCGCAACGACAGCGACAACGCCCTTCAGCATGTGATCGCCTCGATCACGTCCTCGATGGTCGTTGAGCTTCCACACGGGATGTCACTCCGAGGAACGCCGGATTTGTTCGAGACGCAGCGACAGAACTTCTCCCGCGCTGTAGGGTTCGGAAACAGCGCGCCGAGCTCCGTGTCGACATCGATTTCGCCGCCGGCACACCCGAACACGATGTTCTCGGCGTCCGGTCGATCGACGCAGGGTTGCTCGTCAGCCGCCGCCGTCAACGCTTTGGCTACGGTGGCCGGCCGCACCTCCTTCGGCGATTGCTTCGGAACACGCATGCGCGGTGTCTTCTTCGACTTCGTCTTGCTCGAAGCGCGGTGCTTCCGTCTTGTGCTTGCTTGTTTTTTGGCCATGTGCCTTGATTTAAACCGCTGCGGTCACGGCGTGTGAGTCGACGGCACTGAGCGCCGCCTTCGGTGTTTCGCTGATCTTTGTGGCGGCGTCGGCTTTCTTCGCATCCTTCGCATACCCCAAGAACTTCATGATCGAATTCATGCCCTCGGTGCCGGCGCTGATGATCACGCCGCTCACGAACGCGTCACCAGGCACGGCAGTCGTGCTGGACTGCAGCGATTGAATTACGTGGATCCCGCAGCCGATCGAGATGCCAAGGCCGATGAGGAGCGAAATGGCGCCCATGATCGGCTTCTTGGCCGTCGGTGGCAGCCGGAGCCAACCGATAGTCGCGGTCACGACTGGGTCGACAATTTCGAGCAGTTGTTGCACGGCGAACCCGGCAGCGAACGCCGGACCGAGCGCCCCGACGACGACCGAGGTCGCAGGGGTTGACGCTGACGAAGCCGCGGCCTGCTGTATCACGGCCACCTCCGTTTTAAACTCACTCGCGCAGGGTCGGCCCAATTCAGCTCAGATGACGCCGTTCGCGGCTCTCGGTGATGCTGGGCATAGGCGTTCGCGCGGTAAGCCTGATCCTGCCGCAGCGTAGCTGGTGAGGTTCGCAAAGGGGTGTTCTGGCAGCCACACGTGGCCCCGATGCGGACTCAAAGAACGAGCCCAAGTCAAAGACCACCTTGCGGATGCAGCAGACGACGATCCGTGGGCGCAGCCCGTTTACATTCCCGGCGTGCAAGAGAACGACACTCTCGTTTGGCGCATCATCCTTGAGAGCGGTCGCGCCGCCGAGTGTTGGGTGCAGTTGGCACCCGCCGGCGTGAAGGTCGCGCTTCGCGGCTCGTCGATGAACATGGTCCATCAGTTCACGACGGGCACCGAAGCGATGGCGTGGGCCGACGAATTCCGGGAAGACCTCGAGCGCCAGGATGACGGAGCGCTCCGGGCTACTTGATTTCAATGCTCGTGACAGGGTGGATTTCGTTCCGGCCATGCCCGGCGTCGGTGACATCCACACCCGTGACGACGACGTGTTTCCCCTTCATGGTCGCGTGGTAAATCGTCTGAGAGAAGCCCGTGCAGACACCCTCACCCACCGTATCGGGTTTGGGTGACCTTACCGGCACAGACCGGCTCCACCACGAGGTAGCCGTGCTGGCCCGACGTGTTGTAGCTGTTGATCAGATGCTGAAACGCTGGGTCGAGTTTCACGCGACTGTGATAGTCGCCGTTTTTTTCGCGTGATGCCCTCATGATGGTCACGATCACGGCGATGCAGGGCGTGATCGTGAGCAGACGGTCTATCGCCGTCGCCATCGTTCCATGATAGACGTGGTCCGTAGGGTGGCGTCGCAAGTCGGTCTGAGCGTCGAGGTGTCAGCGTCGATTTTGATGTTGTGGCTCCAGATCCAGCGTTGGTCACAGTGCTCGGTCTGTAGGCGGTAGTACGCGGTTGTTGGCTGAGGATCGAGCAGCGTCAGCGTTGTACCGAGCGACATGTGCGCCAGGGTGCTCGACGAACCCGGGCCGGTGTGGAAGACAGCATTGCGTAAAACCGTGGCCGTGACGCGGGCATTTCCCAAACCGCCCGGGCACGACGACCTGATCGTGGCCGACCGGAGCGCACTGGTCGATTGCGTCAAACTGGCGACCTCTGACATCGCTCAACGTCGAGCGGTGCTGATCTACGGGTTCGACGATCGACGTCGGCCGTTGCGCATCATGATCGATGCTTTTGAGGCGCTCGCGTGTCGATCAGTGTCACTGGGATCACGGGCGGAAGCGCAGCTCGGGTCGCTCGTTCACCCGGTTCATTCGGCGGGCGCCGTGTTCGGCTGGGAAGTGCAGCCTCTCACATCTCTCCATGACTGAAGAAGAGAATCGCGACCACGTAAAGAACAAGTAGAAACAACAGAATGCAGGCGCTGACGACAATCGGCCCTCCGACCGCGCGCTGGCCCCGCCGTACCTGCTGAATGCCAAAGGCTAATACCCACCCGAGGAGCACGGCGAGCACGAACGCAATGATCGTGATGTCCATTTCGCTGGAAAGAGGCCTCTGCGGCCCGGAGAGAGTGCCGCAGGCGCTGCTTCACTGCTGGCCCAAAAACGAGTGATTTCTGGCCGGTCGCAGACGTCAAACAAAACGTCTGTTTCGCGTGAAGAATCATTGCCCCGAACAACCGATGTTTTCGGGCACCCCCAGCAATCAACAGTGATGCACTCTTAAACTGGCGACATTATGTTGATCTTGTCAGATAATTGACGGTTCAGCTGATCGAAATCGGCGAGACGTTTTGTTATAGGGGAAAAGAAAAGAGCCGTATACTTTCCGTCCTTCTCGAGGACAGCTCCTATCTCGTCGAGAGCGGCTCGGTAAGAGTCGAAGAGCAGCTTGTTTCCGACAGCGTGCGCCGCAAGGATACCCCAGCTGAACACAAGCACGCGAGCCGACGTCTCTGGCTTTTCTCGTGCTGGCGGACTCGGCAGCAGAGATAGACCGGTTTGCCAACCGCTGCGGGCGTCGGCCGAGGGCGGGGTCACCTCTGCCCTCGACAACCAGGCGTACGCATTTCGTTCGTCGAGCTCAGTCGCCGTCTTGAAATACTCACAGGCTTCGGCCGTATTGCCGTTCATTTGTGACAAATTGCCGCGGAGCAAATATGCACGCGGCAATAGTCCGAGCTGGACGCTGTCGGCCAGTTTCTTGTCTCGCCGTTCCTCAATTAACTGCGTGATCCGCGTGACCTTTTCGATCGCTGCTTTCTTGTCGCCATCGAGATACGAGAGCACCTCGGCATGAGTCAGTGGCGTCAAGAACTGACCAGCCTCGATACTCAAATAAGCTTCGGCTGCGGCAAGCAGACCCTGCGCCTGACGCAAGCTGCTCCCGGGAACTTCCAAGCGCAGCGGCCAGTTTTTTTTGAGAACTGCCAGGAAGTGTCTCGCCCAAGCTTGTCCTGGCTTGAACTGATCGTCGGCTGGCTGATCTCCGAACAACTTCACGGCGTCAGACAGGTATTCAATTGAGCCGTCAACGTCGTAATCTGCGTAATATGCGAACACACCGAGGCGCTGAAGTAGCGTGGCGTGCTTCGCGGGTTCCTTCTCAGTTTTTTCGACCTTGATGAAGTCGTCTACGGCTCTGTACGCACTCAGTGCGCTGATCGCCGTACGTCTCCGATCTTCAGGCAAGGTCGGCCACTGATAACCCTTGACATCTCGCAGTCGGTCGGCTTCGTCGCGCGCAAATTGATACCGACGCTCGGCGCCGGTCCTGAGATCTTCGATCATCTTCTCGAACTTTTCGTGGCCCTCTTCTCGTGTCAGATGAATATTCGACGCCTTCGCTATCACCTCGAGGACACTGCCAATTGCCTGGATGTTTGCTGCTTGAGCGGTTAGCAGATCATCGAACTTGGCAACAGATTTGACGCCCATCTGAATCTGCTGTTTTGATAGTTGCGATTCGACGTGAGAGCGCCGTCGTGCATCGTTTTCAAAGAAATCCCGTTCACGAGTGTAATTCTCGCGTTCAATCCGGCGGCCTTCTTCATAGAATCGGCGTTCCCGCTCCTCTCTCTCTTCGGCTCTTCGCTGAGCTCGCCAGCTTAGATATCCAAAAAACACAAGGGCGGCAGTCGAAACGCTGCCCACAGCGTAGACCGCCTCCTTCACGAGTTCGACGCTCCCTTTGATCAGGACGACGTCTCTTTCGAGAGCCTCTATTCGTTGGGGGGGAGTGTCTTGCGCCTCCGCTCGAGCCGCCGAGTCGAACAGAGCCACCGATCCAAGCAGAATCGTGGCGGCGCCAACGAGAAAACTAAGCGGTCGAAGTTGGTGTTTCATCTCACCGTTCCCAGAAGCAAGCCGGTGAACCGAATCGACAATAGGTTGCGTTGGTAAAGATATTCTATGGCTCTTTGGGCGGGGTGTGTGTTTTTCTGAGCCTTTGAAGGGTCGACCGCGGCACCCCGAGCCGTCGGGCGGCCTCACGCTGCGACACTGCCATCAGGGACAGAAATCGTTGGGGATCGACATAACGGCGCGGCCGACCGAGCTTCACTTGCGCTCTCGCTCGGGCCAAACCAGCGCGCACCCGTTCGGCGAGCCTGTCCCGCTCGAACTGACTAATCGCGGACAAGACGTGCAGCTGGAGCCTGCCTGCGGGCGTAGTGGTGTCGATGCCTTCGCCGAGCGTGACGAACGCCACAACGAGCGCCTGCAGATCGTCAAGCAGCATGATCAGGTGCTTCAGGTTGCGCCCAAGCCGATCCAGCCGCCAGCATACGAGCACGTCAAACCGTCGGCGCTTGGCGTCGCGTACGAGTTGGTCGAGAGCCGGGCGCCTATCCTTGGTTCCGCTCACGCCCCTGTCGACGTATTCCGCGGCCGCCCAGCCTCGCGCATCGATGTAGCGGCGCAGTTCGGCGAGCTGGTTCTCCGGTTCCTGGTCGAGTGTTGGCACGCGCGCGTAAATTGCGACCGTCATCGGACCACCTCCCGACGTATCGCGCCGCGCTGTATTAGGCGTCCGGAATCGGAAGGAAGCGTCGCTCGGACTCCTTCTCCACACGGGGTATAGTGAAAGGTCTTCACAACCCTCTGATTCGATGCACTTCTACAACGTGCGTGGCCTGTTGATCCGCCGGTGGGTACCCGCAGGGCGTCGGACATCGCTCGAAGTCTGGACCGGCGATGGCTGGGCGCCACATCCTGACATCGACGACTTGCTGCGCTTCGGTATGCGCCTGACCGATGCTGAGGCGCAGGAATTGTTGCTAGATTCGCGGCGTCGCGCCTCGTTGCCGCCGATGACCGAGAGCGACGCCGACATCGCTCTCCGTTCGCGCCTCCGCTGGTTGGGTGCACCGTCATCCGAGTCATAGCGCAACCTCCGCCTCGCTCGCAGCGATGACGCCAGCTTTGAGAATCTGATCGGCCGCCTTCAGGATGCTCTGGGCCGACCGCTCAGGAATCGGATTGCCCGCGCCCCACCAGGTCTGAATGTAGCCGCGCAAGGACCCCACACCGAAGAATTCAACTGCCGCACACAGAGCGTGGCGACCGCCCATCGCCTCAGGGCTTGGCTGGCGACGCGGTACAAACGGGTGTTTGTCCGTTGCCCGAGATGTCGCGCAGAATGCTCGTCGAAACGGGGCGAAGGCCATGGGACTTGTGACCAGGTTTGTCCCGACCGAGCAGTTGCACCCGTGACCCACGTCTGCCGATACTTCAGGGGAGCGCATGTGCTGAACGGAATCAAAGAAGATTGGGCACATCTTTCGGTTGGTGACCGAATCGCATTGGTGCTGGCTGAGACGGTAGTCGTCGCGGGTTGTGTGGTGATGTCTGTAGCCACAGCGACCGACTGGACCTCTGCCATCGCCGTCGTTGCCATTGTTTTTCTTTTTCTTCAGGTAAGCGTTTCCGTGGCCGCAATCGCGGTCATCAGATCGAGGCGTCGAGCTGCGAAGCGCGCGGCCAAGGGGATCGGATTTTGGCGCGGCGTCCTCGTATGGATTGTGCTCGGTCTGCTGTACGGGGCGGGCGCTTACGTCGCCGATTGGATCTTTCCGGAGAGCGAATGGGCGACGAAGTGGCGTTATAGCCTTGATAGCGAGCTGCGTAACGCTGACTTCGTGTTCGACAAGCACCCGCACGACTGCGAGTTTCTGTCTGCACCAATGGGTGACAAGCATTGCCACTACGACAAGGTCGTTGCCACGATCCGTATTCGGAACGGGCAGTCAGGCCGTGAGATGTCTCACGACGATGGCAGGACGTGGTCACCTGCTGAGTCGGGAGATCGTGCGACGGTATTTGTATCTTGGAACAAGGTAGACGAGTGACGAACTGCCGCGAGCAGACCGGCCTCGCGGACTCGCTTCCGGACGGCTCTAGCGGTGACCACAAGGCATACCAAGCGCGATCCATTTCGCTGCCGTCGTTTTGGAGACACCCCACACCTGCGCAGCAGCCCGCACCGAGCCACCGGGAACGTCGATCACGGCGGGGCGTCGACGCGGTCGTCCTAAGCGCTTCCCTTGACTCCGAGCGCGTCGCAGGCCTGCTATGACCCGTTCTCGAATGCGCTCCCGCTCGAACTCCGCGAGCGCCGCGAGGATGTGGAGCTGGAGCTTGCCGGCCGGGGTGGTGCAGTCGATTCCCTCGCCGAGGCTGACGAACGCGATGCCCAGCGACTGAAGCTCCTCGATGAGGGTGACAAGGTGGCGAAGGTTGCGACCGAGGCGGTCCAGACGCCAGCAAACGAGCACGTCGAATTTTCGGCGACGAGCATCTTTCAAGAGGTCGTCGAGTGCCGGCCGGCGATCCTTCGAGCCGCTCACACCAGCGTCCACGAATTCCGTGGCACTCCAAGTCCGAGCTTCAACATAGCGCCGCAGCTCGAGGAGTTGATTGTCGACGGTCTGCTCCGTAGTGCTGACTCGTGCGTAGATTGCGGCTTTCATGCTGATACCAGATCACGATGCAAGCTTTGTGTCAACGCACGTCGGAGGAAGACTGCCGAGAATCGTCCTCGGAACCGATCACGACTGATCGAATCTGGTGACACTTTCGCATCAAGATTTGTTGTTTGGTACCATGCGACCCGCTTAAAGAACACGTCCAGCGGAAGGCGTCGTAATCGACGGCACCCTCGTTGTTGAACCGTGTTATGTCGAAGCATCGCTCGCGGCGCTGGACAAACGACTCTTCATTAGGCAGCAGGGCGGCGCCATTCCTCGTCGCCCCCCACCCCCACCCCGGAGGGCACCCCACCCCAGGCTTTTCCAGGCCCGTATAAATCCAGTGGCGCCGGCGGCGCGCCGCGCACAGCAACAATCTTCGAATCAGATCTCCGAAGCTATTCACCCTCGACTCACACGGCGCGCGTCACCAACTTCTGTCGCCAGGTGCTTTGACACGTGGCCTGCGGGCAGACGGCGAGGCGGCGTCCGAACTCTTTCGGAAAGAGCGCGAGCGTCGAGGCGATGGTGATCACGTGATGGCGGTCGACGTCAGTCTGCGCATCAACAGTCATCGCAGGAGTCGATGCCCCGATGGCTCCGGAGGAAGTCGCACACTTGCCTCGGCTGATCGTTGGCCTTCATCGGACTGCAGCCTCACGGTTGATTGTAGCCGGAGCGACCCGGAACGATGCCGAAGAAGTAAACCAACGGAACACGACGAACCATCGCCTCCCGCAGGCCGACGTTGTCCGGCTGTTGGATGTCGGTGCCTCGATAGCGATAGCGCAACAGGCCATCGGGACCGACTTGATCGTCATAGGGTCGTCGCTTTCGCTCAGACGGCGCCGTTGTCGTGATGCTCAATGGGACGTTGAGGATCGCGGGCTTGAAAATCCCCTGCGCCGGCGACAGCAGCGACACCGGCCGGCCCTCGAACTCGAAGCCCTTGAGCAACACCGCTCGGTCGAGCGGGCCGTCACCGGCGGCTTGCCGCTGGCGTTCAAGTCAGTCGAAGGCGGCGAGCCGCACGCGCTGATCGAGGTCGACCGTCGGCAAGCGCGACATCGATACGGCCTCTCCGAGGCCCACCGGAGCATTGAAATCCATCCGCGGTCGCGCATTGATAGCATTCACGTCGATGCTTCGGTAGTGTGAAAGCGAATCGCCAACGCCACATGTTGTTGTTCTGCACGGCACGTCTCTTGAAGTCATCTGAACCGCAAGAGCGCGACAGACTAACGAAGGAGCAAAGATGCAGAGCAATCCGAACAGGAAGGGTGTGCCCGGGCGAGGCGGAGCCCACATGTGCGGGTCGTGCCACGAATATCGCTCGGTGTTTCGATTCGCCAGGGGAGTTCGGGCCGACTCAGACCACGACTTGTGCGTCCGATGTTACCGGGCGATTCGTGACCGCAACCGCAATCACCACACGGAGTTATGAGGGTGTCATCTTCGCCAGAAGAACCGTTCTGCGGTAAGCTTCCGGCAGCTCGCAACTCAGACCAACGACCGATTCGCCCCAGCCCCTTTGGGTGGGGCCTCGGAGGTATCTCGCAGCGCCATGGGTGATCCGAATCTCTCCTCGTTCATCTGGTCCGTCGCGGACCTGTTGCGCGGCGATTACAAGCAGTCGGAATACGGCAAGGTGATCCTCCCGTTCACAGTGCTGCGCCGGCTCGATTGCGTGCTCGAGCCGACGAAGACCGCAGTGCTCGCGGAACTCACCAAGCGCAAGAAGCAGGGCGTCAACCCGGAGCCCTTCCTGCTCCGCGCCGCGGGCCAGTTGTTCTACAACACCTCCCCGCTCGACCTGCGCAAGTTGATGGGCGATCAGGATCACATCGCCGAGAACCTCCGGAGCTACATTCAGGGATTCGCGGCCGCCGTGCGGGACATCTTCGAGAGCTTCGAGTTCCACACGCAGATCGACAAGCTCGCCAAGGCCAACCTCCTCTACCTCGTGACCGAGAAGTTCGCGAACGTCGACCTCCATCCAGACGTGATCAGCAACGCGGACATGGGCCTCGTCTTCGAGGAGCTCATTCGGAAGTTTGCCGAGCTCTCCAATGAGACGGCCGGCGAACACTTCACGCCGCGTGAGGTCATTCGCCTGATGGTCAACCTCATCTTCATCGAGGACGATGACGCACTGACCAAGCCCGGAGTGGTGCGTTCCATTTACGACCCTGCAGCCGGCACCGGCGGGATGCTCTCTGTCGCCGGCGAGCACCTCTCGACCCTGAATCCAGATGCACGGCTCGTGATGTATGGACAAGAGCTGAATCCGGAGTCCTACGCGATCTGCAAGGCCGACATGCTGATCAAGGGACAGGACATTGGCAATATCATCTTCGGCAACACGCTGTCGAACGACGGCCATTCCGGCAAGCACTTCGACTACATGCTGTCGAACCCACCGTTCGGTGTGGAGTGGAAGAAGATCGAGCGCGAGGTTCGGAAGGAACACGAGCAGCAGGGATTCAACGGCCGGTTCGGCCCCGGCCTGCCGCGCGTGAGCGATGGATCGCTGCTCTTCCTCCTCCACCTCCTCTCGAAGATGCGGCCCGCTGTCGACGGCGGCAGTCGGTTCGGCATCGTTCTGAATGGCTCTCCGCTGTTCACCGGCGGCGCAGGTTCAGGCGAGAGCGAAATCCGTCGTTACGTGCTCGAGAACGACCTGCTCGAGGCGATCATCGGCCTGCCCACCGATATGTTTTACAACACCGGAATCAGCACCTACATCTGGATCGTCAGCAACCGCAAACCAGCGGCGCGCAAGGGCAAGGTCCAACTCATCGACGCAGGTAGCTTCTGGCAGAAGATGCGAAAGAACCTCGGGAGCAAACGGAAGGAACTCGGGCCTGAGCACATCGAGGAGATTACACGGATCTTCGGCGCGTTCGAAGAAGTCACGCGTGACGGCGTTCCGATCAGCCGCATCTTTCGCAACGATGACTTCGGGTATCGCACGATCACTGTCGAGCGCCCGTCACGAGATGCTGCAGGCACAGTCGTGCTCGGGACGAAAGGCAAGGACAAAGGCAAGCCCCTGCCGGATGCGGGACTGCGGGACACTGAGAACGTGCCACTCGATGAGGAGGTTGACGCCTACTTCGACCGCGAGGTTCTGCCCAACCTTCCCGACGCGTGGGTCGACCATGAGAAGACGAAGGTCGGCTACGAGATTCCCTTCAACCGCCAGTTTTACGTATTCAGACCGCCGCGTCCACTCGAAGAGATTGATGCAGACTTGAAAGCCGTCACGAGCCAGATCGTTGCGATGATTGGGGAGCTTGACCGTTGAGTTCGACGTATCCCGCATATCGTGATAGCCGTATCGCATGGCTCGGGATGATCCCCGTCGGGTGGAACGTCGTCAGATTGCGACATGTTTGCGATTGCCTCGATTCTCTGCGGGTTCCTCTCAACGCAGCAGAACGGGCAGACAGGCAAGGTGACATTCCATACTGGGGCGCCAACTCCGTTGTCGATTACGTGGACGGTGTTTTGTGCGACGGAGAGCTTGTGTTGCTCGGTGAAGACGGGGCGCCGTTCCTTGAACCCAACCGGACGGTCGCCTTTTTCAACCAAGGTCCACTGTGGCCGAACAATCACGTTCATGTTCTGCGGCCAAGGACGTCTGGGACCGGCAAGTTCATAGCTGCCGCCCTGAACGCCACAGACTATGGCACGTTCATCGAGGGCGCGACGCGTGACAAGCTCACGCAAGCTGCAATGAAGTCGATCCCTATCCCGTGGCCCAGCTACCCGGAGCAAGCCGCTATTGCAGCATTCATCGAAGCTGAATCCTCGCAGCTGGATCGACTGATCTCAGAGCAGCAACACCTTATAGAGCTCCTGAACGAAAAGCGACAGGCGCTCATCTCGCGTGCAGTAACGAAAGGCCTGAACCCGGTGGCTCCGATGAAGCGGTCGGGCGTCGAGTGGCTCGGGGACGTTCCGGCGCATTGGGAATTATGCAGGGGTCGGTGGCTTTTTCGAAAGCTCGACCTTCCACCACACAGCGATGACGGCGTGGTTACTGCGTTCCGAGATGGGCAGGTCACGTTACGTGACAATCGCAGAACCGACGGGTTTACGCTTGCAGTGTTAGAAGTGGGCTACCAACGAGTCCGGACTGGTGATCTCGTTATTCACGGCATGGATGCGTTTGCTGGCGCGATTGGAGTGTCCGAGTCGACTGGAAAGTGCAGTCCGGAATATGTCGTTTTGACACCGGCCCGTTTCGATGTTGACGGTGAGTATTTTGCGATGATTCTTCGGTTGATGGCTAAACGCAACTTCATCTACGTCATTTGTCCGTCAGTGAGAGAACGCGCTCCGCGGTTTAGATTTGAAGCGTTCAAAGATGTGATCTTACCGGTGCCTCCGTTAGACGAACAACGAATGATCGCCAGTCATATCCGCAAGAGCAGAGGTGCATCGGAGGCATTACAGTCGCGGGCTGAGAAGAGCATCTCGCTACTTCAAGAGCGTCGAACTGCGTCTATCGCGGCTGCCGTCAGCGGCCACATCGACGTCCGCGGTCTGGTCGGAGCGGAGGTCGCGTGAGCCTCCACAAGGAGGTTCGATTCGAAGACGAAATCTGCGACCACCTCGCAGCGCACGGGTGGCTCTACCACGATGGAGTCGACGCCGAGATGTATAGCCGGCAGCTGGCGCTCATGCCATTCGAGATCGCTGCGTGGGTGAGGATTACGCAACCCACCGCTTGGAGCGTTCTGGAGAAGAATCACGGCGCCGCCGTGCGCGATATTCTCGTTTCACGCCTTCGTGAACAGCTGAACCAGCGTGGCACCCTCGATGTCCTGCGCCGTGGGATAGAGCTCATCGGGCTGCGCCAACCGTTGAAGGTGGCGGAGTTCAGGCCGGCCTTCGGGCTGAACCCGGACATTCTCGCCCGCTACAACGCCAATCGCCTTCGCGTCGTTCGGCAGGTCCGCTACTCGCTGCAGAACGAGAACTGCATCGACCTTGTGCTGTTTCTGAACGGGATACCGGTCGCGACCGTTGAGTTGAAGACCGACTTCACCCAGAGCGTGCAAGACGCCATCGATCAATATCGGTTCGACCGTGTCCCGCAGCCGAAGGGTCAGCCCGCTGAACCGCTCCTGACATTTCCCTCCGGCGCGTTGATCCACTTCGCTGTCAGCAACAGCGAAGTCCACATGACGACGAAGCTCGAAGGATCGGCGACGACCTTCCTACCGTTCAACCAAGGTGACCATGGCGGCGCAGGAAATCCACCGAACCCGTCGGGCCATCCAACCGCTTACCTTTGGGAGCAGGTTTGGGAACGTGAGAGCTGGCTGGAGCTCCTCGGCCGCTACCTGATCGCCCAGCGCGACCAGAAGAAGAATATCACCGCTGTCATCTTCCCCCGGTATCACCAGCTGGATGTGACGCGGAAACTCCAGCAGGCGGTCGTCGCCGAGGGTGCCGGCGGCAAGTATCTGATCCAGCATTCGGCCGGCTCGGGGAAGACGAACTCCATCGCGTGGACCGCGCACTTCTTCTCTGATCTACACGACGCGCACGACAAGAAGGTCTTCGACACCGTCGTCGTTGTTTCGGATCGGAATGTGATCGACTCACAGCTCCAAGAAGCTCTATTCGACTTCCAGCGGACCTCCGGAGTCGTCGCCACCATCAAGGGTGAGGGCGCGAGCAAGAGTGCCGAACTGGCCGATGCGCTGTCCGGCTCGAAGAAGATCGTCGTCTGCACCATCCAGACGTTCCCGCACGCGCTGGAGGCGGTGCGGACACTCGCCGCCACCGAGGGCAAGAAGTTCGCTGTCATCGCGGACGAGGCCCACAGCTCGCAGACCGGCGAGGCCGCGGCGAAGTTGAAGTCGGTCCTCACCCCGGAGGACCTCGCAGAGCTCGAGGACGGTGGCGAGGTCAGCACCGAGGACATTTTGGCCGCACAGATGGCGGCGCGGGCGAGCGACAAGGGGATCACCTACGTCGCCTTCACCGCCACGCCAAAGCAGAAGACGATGGAACTGTTCGGCCGGCCTCCGGACCCAACGCAGCCCGCCGGGCCGACGAATCTCCCGGCACCGTTCCACGTCTACTCAATGCGCCAAGCCATCGAGGAGGGATTCATCCTCGACGTCCTGCAGAACTACACGCCCTACAGGCTCGCGTTCCGGCTCGCCCACGCCGGCAAGGACTACGACGACAAGACGGTCGAACGCGCCGCGGCGATGAAGGGGATCATGGGGTGGGTTCGGCTCCATCCCTACAACATCGCCCAGAAGGTGCAGATCGTCGTGGAGCACTTCCGTGAGCAGGTGGCGCCGCTGCTGAATGGCACCGTCAAGGCGATGGTCGTCGTCGGAAGCCGCGTCGAGGCCGTGCGGTGGAAGATCGCCATCGACAAATACATCCGCGAGCAGCGTTACGAGTTCAAGACGTTGGTGGCATTTTCCGGCGACGTCCATGACCCGGAGTCAGGGCCTGATCCGTTTAGCGAGAAATCCGCCACGCTCAATCCCGAGCTCCGAGGCCGCGACATCCGCGAGGCCTTCAAGGCACACGATTACCGGATTCTGCTGGTGGCCAACAAGTTCCAGACCGGGTTCGACCAGCCGCTGCTGTGCGGCATGTATGTCGACAAGCGCCTCGCCGGCATTCAAGCGGTCCAGACGCTCTCGCGATTGAATCGCGCCTATCCGGGCAAAGACACCACGTTCGTGCTGGATTTTGTCAACGACCCTGAAGCGGTGCTCGAGGAGTTCAAGAAGTATTACACCACCGCGGAACTCTCCGCGACGACCGACCCGCACCTCGTTTACAACCTTCGCGCGAAGCTCGATGCCGCCGGCCACTACGACCAGTTCGAAATCGACCGCGTCGTCGCCGCGGAGTTGAACCTGACGTCCAAACAGGGCGATTTGGTGGCGGCGATTGGTCCCGTTGAGGATCGCCTGCTCAAACGCTTCAAGGCTGCGCAAGAGGCATTCAAAGCTGCGAAAGCGAAGAACGACGACACCGCCGCGCAAGCCGCTCAGGACGAAATGAACGCGCTGATCCTGTTCAAGAGCGATATGGGGGCGTTCGTCAGGCTCTACACGTTCCTGTCGCAGATTTTCGATTACGGCAACACCGACATCGAGAAGCGAGCCATCTTCTTCCGGCGGCTGTTGCCACTGTTGGAGTTCGGCCGCGAGCGCGAGGGCATCGACCTGTCGAAGGTGACACTCACCCACCATCAGTTACGGAATCAGGGTAAGCGGGCGATGCCGCTCGGCGATGGCGAGAAGCCGAAGCTCGATCCGATCACCGAGGCCGGCGCCGGGTCCGTCCAACAGCGTCAGCGCGCGCTGTTGCGCGAGATCATCGAGCGGGTCAACGATCTGTTTTCCGGCGACCTCACCGAGGACGATAAGCTCGTTTACGTCAACAATGTGATCAAGGGCAAGTTGCTCGAGTCAAAGACGCTCCAACAGCAGGCTGCCCACAACACGAAGGAGCAGTTCGCCAACTCGCCCGATCTCAATCACGAGCTCCTGAATGCAATCATGTCAGCGCTCGACGCCCATACCGCGATGAGCACACAGGCGCTGAACTCAGAACGGGTCCGGAACGGGATGAAGGCTATCCTTCTCGACTATTCGAAACTCTGGGAGGAGCTTCGCGCCGCTGGTGGCGCTGCTCCAGCTGTATAACGGAGCCATCGATGGCGCTTTGGATGGTGCGCGCAGGCCGCACAGGCGAGCATGAACGACGTTTCTTCGACGACTCAAAGGTCTATCTAACGTGGGATGGATTGCGCACTGACCTGTCTGGTGTCCGCACTCAGGAAGAGGTTCGTCAGGTCCTCGACGCAACGTATCCAAATGAGAGTAACGGTCGACTGGTGAATTGGACTGGACAAGTCTGGAACTTCGTGGTGCCGATGAAAATCGGGGACTGGGTCGCGCTGCCTCGCAAGACGACCCGCGCGATCGCGTTCGCTGAGATTACCGGCGGCTATACCTTCGACGCGTCGGCCCCGTCGCCCTATAACCACTCGCGTAAGGTGCGCTGGTTGACTCAGGATGTGCCCCGTTCGGCCTTCGATCAGGACATCCTGTTCTCTCTCGGCGCGTTCATGACCGTTTGCCAGATCAGTCGCAATGACGCCGAAAAGCGCGTGCGGGCGATGGCTGAACGCGGGTGGGGACACGATTCCGGGACCACTGGGAACCACAAAACGTCGAAACCATCCGCCGACGAACTACCTGCGCAGCCTGTCGAAACCGCCGATCTTGAGCAACTCGCTCGCGATGAAATTGCGAAAGTGATCGGTCGAAGGTTCAAGGGGCACGCGATGGCGACACTGGTCGATGCGATTTTGAAGGCCCAAGGCTATACAACCTTCACGAGTCCTCCGGGGCCAGACAAAGGAGTCGACATCCTCGCGGCGCCCGGGGCACTCGGCTTCGGCCGCCCCCGGATCTGCGTTCAGGTGAAGTCCCAAGAATCGCCGGTCGACACCCCGACGCTGCATCAACTCGTTGGATCAATGCAGAACGTCGGAGCCGATCAGGGTTTGCTGGTCGCATGGGGTGGTTTCAAATCTTCGGTCGACCGAGAGACTCCGTCCCAGTTCTTCCGTGTTCGCCTGTGGGATCAGGATGACCTCATCGACCAACTTCTTGAACACTACGAGAAGCTGCCGGAGGACCTTCGTGCAGAGTTACCGTTGAAGCGGATTTGGACGGTCGCGCGCGAGGACAACGACTGACCGACTGGGGATTCACCCTTCGTCGGACCGAAGTAGTGGATCGATACGATTTGCATATGCGGCCGCCCAGCCCAACCACCTCGCCATCGTGCTGCCCTCTTCAATCGGCCCGAGCTTCTCCCGAATCGCCGACGCGAACGCCCGCACCTCGGCAGCTTTCTTCCACGCGGCCATCCACTTGTCCCACCGGTCGATCTTCTTCTGTTCCTCGGCGGCACGCGCCTCTTCTTCGCGCCTTCGGCGGGAAGCCTCCTCCCGGGCCAACTGGTCCTTCCGCCGTTGCTCTGCGCGACAGTTCTCCTCGAAGGCGGCGTTCACCAGCTTTGCGATAGTCGATCCTCGAGCACCACGGATTCTGTCTCGCCAACCTCGTAAACCATCTTGTAGATGTCGCGAGCGCGGAGAACGAGATGCCCAATGGCGACGAGGTCGTATGGCTCGGCGCGGGTCCATCCGGCGACGTGACATCAGGTAGCGCCACTTAGCTCCTCGCGGGCCGCGGAGCGCCTGCTCGGTCGCGTTGGCGATCACCTATTTCTTGTCCTCATCACTCTTGCTCGCGAGGGCCGCTCTTCCACTTCGCCGGCGAAGCACCAGCATCCGGCCGCTCGAAATAATGTCGGCATGGCTGAGCAGCGAGGGAGGCCACTCGTCTTCGCTGTAGTCGGTGGGCAGTCCATTGAACGCGTTCACGATCCACGACGCCTCTGGCGGCCGCGTGCCGAGCCGAGCGCCCATCGAACAGGGATCACGCCCAAGACTTCCGCGACGGCTCCATAGGTGGCACGAACCTTTTCGTGATTGAGAAATTCGAGAACCTCGTCCAGCGATACCTCGCCGATGGCGCTGCGGGGCTTCGCGTCACGGCTTCGGTTGCACACCGCGCAGAATCGGGCGTCCAGTCCGTGGACGCATCGCATTCCATTCATGGCGTCATCTTGGCATCGCCACCGCGGATCCGCGACAGCTGAACGGCCGCATCTTCGGGGCACGGATTTTGACCCCACTTTTGACCCCAACGCGGGTGGAAACCGCCGGATTCTACGGTAAGCTGCGGACGGGGAATCGCTGATTTTCCGAACAAAAACGAAAGGGCGGCATCCAGTGGACACCGCCCCGTCGCTCTCTTAATCTGCGGGTTGTGGGTTCGATTCCCACCCGGCTCACCACTGATTCCAAACCACTTACAACCTTCTGAAGTGCGCCCACGGACGCGGCCGGTGCCGTCTGGGTGCCGCGCGGTGCCGTGTCGTCGAGCACATCAACCAACTTCTCCAGCGATTTGTCCGGCAGCCAGTGCGAGTACACCCGCGACGTGACTTGGCGCATCAGGCGCGCGACGCGATGCTTGCTGCAGGTCTCACCGGCCTCGCGCGAGTCAAGGAAGACGCGAGGCGCGCCGTAGATCCCACGACTCGCCGTGAATGATGTCCGAATGAGGCGCAAGAGCCGGGCATCCTCTTGCCCGCGATTCGAGACGGGCTGCCGAAGCCACTCGTAGTAGCCGCTCGGCGCCACGTCGAGCACGCGGCACATCATTTGGACTCGGTACTCGGCGCGGTGCGCCTTAATGAACTCGTACGCGGAGCGCACTCGGCTCGCGTTCGGCTTGGTGGACATCGGCATCGCCCTCCCTGGCGAATGCTACCTGTCCACTGAATCCTGGGAACTCCAGAAGTCGTGCGATCGCGAGTTCTGGGTGGCGAGCGACGTCACGCTCCGACAAGTCGGGTTTTCGTTGCGTGATTTCCTGCGCCGGCCTGCGAGGATTGCCGGCTGCGTTTGGTCAAACACTGCGGTCGACTTATCATCCCGCCCATCACGTCGCGCGGCTGCGCGGGCGCTCGCACCAGTTGATGGTTCGTTCGCGGGCTCCCGAACCCTGCGACGCAACGGGTCAGAGCGTTCTCAAAAAGGCGATGAGTGCCCGCTTGTCTTCGGCTGTGAGCGCCAGGCCGAACTGGTGCCCTCTGATCGGACGAACGGTGACCCCGTATCCCAGATAGCCGGTCGGCACGTAATCAGGCCTCAGGCGCGTGGCGTCGAACCAGTCCTCGAGCGTCGCGACCGATCCGTTGTGCTCGAACGGCCCGCGATACCACACGCCCTTGAGCGACGGCACCTTGTAGTACCCGGTGCCGCGGCGCGTGCGGGTCGCCAGAAACGGGTCGGTGCCGACGCTCACGTCCATGATTCGGTATTTCTTCCGATCTTCGTCCGGCACCGTGAAGCCGGGAGCGGGCGTCAACATGTTGTTCGTGTAGAGCGGCGGCGTATGACAGCGCGGGCAGCCCTCGCGCTCGAACACCTTCTGGCCGCGCGCCGCCGTCGCGTCGAACATGTTCGGATTGGGCGGCGGCTGCAGCGAATAAATGTAGCGCGCGAGCGCGTACAGCTCGAGGTCGCTCTCCCGCGCGAGCGTGTTGACGTCCGGCAGCGATGCGTTTCCGGTGACTGGGCGGAACCCGTCGTAGTCGGTCACCTCCTCGATGAAGTTGTTGATCGCGTCGTAGCGCATCAGGTCCACAATCGAGCGGTGCTGCTGCAGCCCGGTGTGATCCAGATACCGGCGGTCGCGGACGCCGATCAGGTCAGGAATCTGCGCCGGATAGGTCGCGCTCGTCCCCTGCCGCGGGTTGACGCCTTCCGGAATGCTCGCGAGCTGCGCAACCAGATGCGCGAGCGGCCGCTGCGACAGCGGCGCCGTCGGATCCGGGTGAATCCACGGGGCGCCGTAGAACAACGACAAGACGCGCGCCGACGTCGACGCGGTCGGCGTTTTGACGTGCGCCAGGTTGTACGCGAACAGCTTTCCGAATGGGATGTTCCCCTGCGCGCCCCGCACGACGGTGCCATCGTCCATGACCCGCGTGTGACACTCGGCGCACGAGTCGAAGTTCACCTCCACCACGCCCTTCTTCCGGATCACGTAGCGGTAGTACGGCAGCTCGCCGTTCGGCATCAGCCGAATGCCGGTGTACGCGTACCACTCCGGATTGCGGACGTCGGTGAAGGGGTCGTCGACGGGCGTGAAATCTTTCGCCGCTTCAAAGACCAGACGTCCGGCGGCGATCCAGTCCGCGTCGGTCTCGATGGCACCTGGATCAAACGCGGGCTGTGGCTCCTGCCGCTGCAGCCACGCCCAGTAGCCGGCCGGCTCGCGACCCGGCGCGTAGATCGGGTAGGACCTCAGGCTGGGCCGCGTGGGAATCCGGTAGTAGTACTCCGCGGACATGTGATGAACCGGGATGTGCGCCGCCAGCGGCAGCTCCACGTCGCGCATCGCGGCGTCATCCCAGACTTGCGGCACGTCCGGCAGCGCACCGGTGCGGCGCGGCCCCGACGCGACCAGGACGATGGCGGCGACCAGCGCGCACGCGACGCCGTTCACCCGTTGCGCGGCCCCTGCTCTCGACTCGCCGTGGACAGCCATGCAAGAGCCTCAGCTATAGAAGAGATCGACGATCCGCGTCCGGCCGAGGATCAGCACCATTGGTTCCAGCCGAGCCATGAGGACGGATCCTGTCATGCCAGCGAGTTACCGGTTCGGGACGAAAGTCCTGGCGCGCCGGTCCCGACGCGTCGGGCACCACCGTGGCAGCGGTGTCACGCGGGAACACAATCGGCGGGCGTGCCGACACCGGTCAAGCTAATCGGTCGCAAACGAGGCACTAACCGTTAATGTGTTGTTTAAAAACACGTTCGCGGTGAAGGCAAACCGGCAACGCGTTGAGCTGGACGGCCGGACGCGTCGTGCTACGCTGGGCCCGCCCCGTCCGGAGTGGGTGGGAAACCTGCACGATGTCGTTCGAGCGCACCAGATATCGTTTTGGCCAGTTCGAAGTGGACGTGCACACCGGCAGCCTGCTCAGGCAGGGTCGCCGCGTGCGCCTTCAGGAGCAGCCGTTCCAGGTGCTGGTGGCGCTCCTCGAGCGGAATGGCGCGCTCGTCTTGCGCGAACAACTGCGCGAGCGCTTATGGCCGGGCGATACGTTCGTCGAATTCGACAAGAGCCTCGGTGTGGCGCTCGCGAAAGTCCGGGCCGCTCTCGGTGACGATGCCACGAACGCGCGGTTCATCGAAACCATTCCGAAGCGAGGCTACCGCTTCATCGCACCGATCGCGGTCGTCTCCGACAGTGCCGGCGTGCAAGCGGCGGAACCGGCCGTGGCGGTCGCGCCCGCGCCGGCGCCCACCCCGCCTGGCGTTGAGACACGTCCCCGCCATCGCGCGGCGATCGCCGCGTTGGTTTTCCTGCTGATCGCCGGCATTGGCGCGTTCTGGTTCTCGCGATCCCGGATCGACGGACGCCTGGCCGCGCGCGCCGGCGTGGTGGTCGCGATTTTCACCAACTCGACCGGCGACAGCGTCTTCAACGGGTCGCTTCGGACCGTCGCCATGATGGGCCTTGCGCAGTCGCCCTATCTGCATGTCCTTTCGAACCAGGCGCTCGGAGAGATCCTCCAGGAGCTCGGCCGTCCGCCCGACGAGGCGTTGACATCCGGCCTCGCGCGCGAGGTCTGCAGCCGCGCCAACGCCGCGGCGATCGTGGACGGCTCGATCGCGCGCTCGGGCCCGAACTACGTGTTGATGGTGCAGGCCAGCCGTTGTGGCGACGCCACCGTGCTGGCGCAACGCCGCGCGTCCGTCGGCAGCCGCGACCAGGTCGTTGCGACGCTCGGTCGAGAGATTGCGGATTTGCGACGCGAGCTCGGTGAACCCGGCTCCGTCTTTCAGTCGTACAACATGCCGATAGAAGTGGCGACGACCGATTCCCTTGAAGCGCTCCACGCGTACCAGCTCGGGATGGAGCTCCGGGCGCGCGGCGACAACCTGAAGGCGATTCCGGTGTTCAAGACGGCCGTCGCGCTGGATCCGCAGTTCGCCGTGGCGTACGTGCAGCTGGGATCCTCGTACTCCAACATGGGCAACGTCGACGAGGGGACACCCTTCTTTCGCAGAGCGTTCGAGCTGCGCGATCGTACGACCGCCCCGGAACGCTTCCTCATCACGGGGCGGTATTTCGACATCGTACTCGGCGATCTGGAGAAGGCGTCGGAAACCTACCGTGCGTGGTCGGAGGTCTATCCCGACGAGTGGCTGGGCTTCAACGCGCTGGCGAACGACGCGAATCTCATGGGCCGCTACGACGTGGCGGTGAACGCCTCGCGCCGCACCGTGGCACTCGAGCCGAACCACCTGTTCGGCTACACGAACCTGACCACCGCTCTCGTCGGCCTGAAGCGATACGACGAGGCGAAGGCCGTGTGCCGCCAGGCGTTGGAGCATTTTCCCGACGGTGCTTCAGCCCACCTGGTGCTCTATGCCCTCGGAGCCATCGAGCGGGACGACGCGGCGACGGCCCGCGAGCTCGCGTGGTCGAGCGCGCATCCCGATCGCAGCGAGATCCTGTTCGAACAGGCGGAGTGGTCCGCCTCTCGCGGGCGTCCTGTCGAGGCCGCGAAGATGTTCGACGAGGTGGCCCATCGTCAACGCGCGGCTGGGAATACCGAGGCGCCGGCTGACGCGCTGGTCAATGGAGCCGAGTACGAAGCGTTCATGGGACGAACGGATGCGGCGATCAAGACCGCGACCGAAGCATTGCAGATCGGGCACAACGAGGTCGTGCGGGGTCTTGGGGCGCTCATCTACGCGCTGGGCGGCCGCGATGAGCCGGCGGAGCGACTCCTGCGGGACACGGCTGAGCGTCACCCGCTGTCTACGATGACCATGGGTGTCTATTCGCCGATGGCCAGGGCTGTGCTGGCAGGACAACGCCGCGGCGCGACGCTCGACGCCGTGACGCGCGCGCTGGCACCCGGCCTGCCGTACGAGTGGGGCCAGGAAGCGGCCCTTGCGCCGGAGTACATCCGCGGGTTGGAATGTCTGCGCCTGCACGCGTGGGGCGACGCCGCGCGTGCATTTCAAGCCGTCATCGATCACGCCGGCGTCGATCCCATCTCGCCGATTTATCCGTTGTCGTATCTCGGCCTGGCGCGCGCCGACGCCGCGCTCGGCCGCCGCGACGAGGCGCGCAGAGAGTACTCAGCCCTTTTCGTCTTCTGGAAGGACGCCGAGCCGGATCTCGCCCCGCTCGCGGCCGCGCGCAAGGAATACGCCACGCTCCACTGAGAGGGCGACGGTAGCCCCTGATCGCGAATGGCTCGTGAGCCGGTCGCGTCTCGTCGAGGACATCGCCGGCTTGCCTGCCGTGATCGATCAGCCGCACAAAGAAAACCGCCCGCTGAATTACCTGCGCTGGTGGCGCGTCGAAGCGCATCCAGGGCCCGTAGCCACACAGTCCAACTCGCGACAATCCGGCTCACCAGCTCCAATTGTTGATTCCACAGAGCTGGAATCCCAACCCTAATCGCCAAATACCGCGCCCGGTGCCGCCGTGTTTGCGGAAACCTAACGTTAGGTTTTATGATGATCAGGTGACCTGGGCCGAAGTCATCCGCAAGCTGAAGGCTGCGGGATTCGTCGAGGTTCGGTCGGGGAAAGGAAGCCACATGCTCCTGCGACATCCGACCAGTGGCAAGGACGTCTGGGTCGCGGTCCACACCAAGAAGGACGCCGGGCGACTCGGCAACCGCATTCTTCGTGAGGCAGGTGTCGAATGACGACCCATTACCCGATCGTTCTCGAAACCGAGGAAAGCGGCGCCGTCAGCGCGTGGGTTCCCGGCCTGCCGGTCTACGCCGCCGCCGATTCGCACACGAAGGCGGAACGCGCGATCCGTGATGTCCTTGCCGCCTACCTTGAAGCACATCCAAGCGGCCGCTCAGCAGCACAGGTGCGGGTCGCCCGAGTCTCCGGCCGCGAGAAGCCGGTGGTCCAGATCGTGGGCGTCGCGGCCTTGATTGGCGCTCGCCGGAGCGCCACAAAAGCGCGTGCGTCGCGTGCGAACGGCCGCCTCGGCGGACGGCCGCGAAAAACGGCGGCTAAACGACGTCGTACGAAATCAGTCCGCTGAAATCCGGCGCCTGCAAGCGTCAACTCGCGGTGCGAAACGCGTCGACTTGCCGCAGCCAGCCGGCGATCTGGTTCCATCTGGCGCTCCTCAGGCTCACCATCTTTTCCTTGTGAATTCTCAGTACTAGGGTGACGCATCTCACTCGAGTTTGCGCCAACGGTTGCCGCCGTGCCGTTTCCGGAGCGTCTTGAGCTGGCCGCGTTCGCGCAGTTCGACAACGACGTGCGTGCAGATCGGTCTCACTCTGGAGCTTCGCGGCTGCCAAGTCCAAGTTCACAGAGCGGCAATGCGCTGCCGGCGATGATCAGCTTCGGTGCGTTGCGGCCGATATCTATTTGGATGTCGAAGGCCCAGGTAGACGACGCGCTGTGGCTAGGAGAGTGGACGTTCCGACGTAGGTCCGACCGGTGCACCATCCGGCGTGTACCTGACGGCAACGTCCGCTGTCTGCTGACCGTCGACGAAAACGGGCGAACCCGCACGTACGGCTTCTCCAGCCTCGATCGCCTGATCGCCTTCCAGGCGGACATGGAAGCGTTTTTCGTTCGCACCGGGTGGACGCTCGAAGCATTCGCCCCCGAACGCCGCGCCGGCCGGGATCGTCGCAACGCGCCGAGAGTCGGCAACGACCGTCGCCGATGGTGGACGGACCCGACACGGCCAGAGTCCGGGTGAATGATGTGAACTGAATGAGCAATCTCGCATCTGACCATCCCGGACGAGGGCCTGAGGTTTACGGACGTCGTGTCGAAACTGGAGCGCGATCTGATTCCCGCGTCCCTCGCCAAGACGGGCGCGAACAAACGGCAGGTTGCCAGACTCCTGAACCTCAGTCGGACGACATTGATCGACAAGCTCCGGAGACTCGTCGGTGAGACGGCGATCAATGGAGAGTCTGACGCCGACTGAACTGAGCAACCCGGCGTCCTCCAGCACGTCAACGTGCGCCTCCGCTTCGGCCGGTGACGTTGCACGGCTTGGCGCACGTCATGCGCGCGGTACACGCGAGTTTCGTACGCCGTGCTGGTAACGCTCCGCAAGTGCGCGCCTATACATGGTGTGGCGTGTCGGGACACTGCACTGTCCGTAGTAGTCGCTGACGCCCGGGCGGGGCGACGGTTCGATGATCTGCCCGAATCTGCGCATCTCAGCGCTTGCTGTCCCGTGACGCGAGAACTTGTTCGTTCTGGACGATAAGGTGTGGCGTGGACTGCAGCGTCGGTGAACGCACGTCGAGCCGACACCCGCGAGCGTGCGTCGTCCACCAACTCTGATCGATTGAACTGAGGCGCACCATGCCGTGGGACGACGAACTCGAACAGCTCGCCTCGTTTGTGCGCACGTACTTCGGGGAAGAGACGCTCCGGATGGCTAATACGCGCGCGATGGCGGCCCTCAGAGAGTCCGACCGGTCAGAAGAGACCGAAGAGTCGGACCGAACCATCGCCGCGCCGAGCGGCGATCTTTACGACGTCGAAGCCTACCTCGATGCCGTGCGGCGGGAGCTGCGCCGGCTCGTCGCACCCCACTGATGCCGATTTGACGACAACGAGGTTCGTCGTGTCCAGCTCTTTGCCGAGATGGATCTCGCAGGTGCTCAACTGGTTAGCGAAGGGCGATTGATCCCTGCCACAACGTCGGTCGCGTCGTTCTTACACGCAGCGTCAGTACGGATGGGCTCTTCGCCGTGCGGCGTTCTGCTCGGTCCGTTCGCGTTTCACGTTCTAGAGCAACACGTTAGGCGCCGTTCTACGTCGAACTGCGCACCTGAGTTGATGATGGCATCAACTCTGCTACCGGTGACCACGTAGCGAGTGTGCGCGGTGCGTGAAAGGCGTCGGAACGTGGCCGATCTCAAGTGCGGGATCGACCGGCGCAGACACGATGAAGATTATGCCGAGCGAATGATCGGGGGCGCGCGCCTCGATCGCACGCACGGGCGCGCCGATTCGCGCGCCGAAGATCGTCCGCCTCCACCGAAGAAGCTGCCGCGCTCGTCACACGGTTGAGCGCGTCCGCTCGTCCGTTTCGTCATCCGTCTCGCGGTTTCCTCGCCCACCAGCCTCGCCCCGACCCGATTCACGGCGCCGTCGATTCGGCCGCTGCCGCAACCGCGGCGAACAGCGCGGCTGGCTCGATGGGTTTCGCGACGTACCCGTCCATGCCGGCGTCGAGCGCCAGGAACGCCGCCGTCGCCAGGTCGTACACCAACATCGGCGACGGGTTGTCGGCGAAGAGGACGCGCCGGAATCTCGATTCGCCGTGCTCCTGGAAGATGACCGACACAGTCGTTCCGTACGGAAATCGGCCGGCGGCGCCGGAACTTGATCCGGAAGGCCGCACTCTGGTTACGATGGACGGATGTCGGACGACTCGAAACCGCTCAAGTCGGCGCTGGAGCTCGCGATGGACCGGCTGCGTCAACAGGATGCCGACGCCGGCGTGACCTCCCGCCCGCTCACCGACCAGCAGAAGACGGCCATCGCCGAAGTGCGCAATTTCTACGAGGCGAAGCTGGCGGAAATCGACGTGCTGCATGCGTCGACGCTGCGCGCGACGTTCGACCCGGGCGAACGCGAGGGGCTGGAACAGCAGTACCGGCGCGAGCGGGAACGGCTCGCGTCCGAACGCGACGCGAAAATCGACAAGCTGCGGCGCGCCGACCGCTAACGCTCGCCCTCGTACCGGACGAGGACGACGGTCACGTCGTCGCTCTGCGTCGCGTCGCCGCAGAACGCGCGCACCTCGCCGAGGATGGCATCGATCACCGCCTGCGGCGGATCGCCGCGATGGCGCTCGATGCAGGCGAGCAGCCGCTCGTCGGTGAACTCGTCGCCGGCGGCGTTCATGGCCTCCGTCACGCCATCGCTGAACAGCACCACGAAGTCGCCGGGCTCGAGCGTCAGCGTCTCCTCCTCGAAGGCCGCGTGCTCGAACAGCCCGAGGACCGTGCCGCCGGTTTCGAGCCGGCGGATGGCGGCCTTCGTGACGAGGAGCGGCGCGTTGTGGCCGGCGTTGGTGTAGGTCAGCGATCCGCCGGCGTCGAGGACGCCGTAGAACGTCGTCACGAAGCGCGAGGCGATCGCGCGGCGGCAGAGGCCCTGGTTCATCCGCGTGACGAGCTGCGCCGCGCTCGTGTGATACGGCGCTTCGGCGCTGAACATGCCGAGCGCGGCGGCCGCGAGCAGCGCCGCCGGCGATCCTTTGCCGGCGACGTCGCCGACGATGAAGCCGAAGCGCCCCGACGGCAGATCGACGTAGTCGAAGAGATCGCCGCCGACCGCGCGGCAGGCGATCGACGCCGCCGCCGTCGAGAAGAACGCCCCTTCGCGATGGCCCGCCGGCAGCAGCGACTGTTGAATCGCGGCCGCGACCTTCAGCTCCTCCTCGAACTTCGCCTTGTCGAGCGCTTCGCGGTACAGCCGCGCGTTCTCGATCGCGAGCGCCGCTTCGGCCGACAGCGTTTCGAGCGCGCCCTGCGCCGACGCCGACCGCAAGGCGCCGCGCTCGCGGCTGTCGAGATACAGCACGCCGATGAGTTCGTCCGCGGCTTTTTGATCCGCGCGCTCGACGTAGCGCACGAGCCGCAGCGGCGTGCAGAGCACGTGACGGATGCCGAGCGCCACCGTGCCCGTGTGCAGGGGCGCGACGCCGGCGTCGAGCAGGTCGTCGACGATCGTCTGCTGGCCGGTCGCGAACACGGTTTCGGGGATCTTGCGGCTCGTCTCGAACGTGCGGCCCGACAACGTCACTTTGCCGCGCGCACGCGCGAGCTTGAACTCGAGCTCGTTCTTCCGGTTCGCGAGCATGATGAAGCCGCGCTCCGCGCCGGTCACTTCGATCGCCGAGTCGAGGACGAGCGCGAGCACTTCGTCCAGCACGCGGCCAGACCCGAGCGCGCGCAACCCCTCGAGGAGCGCCGCCATCTGCCGCAGCTCGGTCGCGGCGGAGATCGCGCTCTTCTCGACTGACGGCGCTTCGCCTTCGACGAAGAACACGATCTCGGTGTCGCCCGTCTGCCCGAGCCGGATCTGATCGCCGTGCTGCAGCACGTGCTCGGTCGTCCGCTCGCCGTTGACGAAGGTGCCGAAGCGCGACTGCTTGTCGCGGATCACGCAGCGGCCGTTCTCCGTGCTGATCTCGGCGTGGACGCGCGAAATGTCGGCGCCGGGCAGCCGCAGGTCGGTCTCGCTGCGGCGCCCGATCGTGAACAGCGGCTTGTCGACCGGGACGATGCGGCGGCCGAGCGTGTCGGTGACCACGAGTCGCGGGGCGGGAGCGTCGGTCATCGCTGCGGGAGTATAGTCGACGCCAACGAGGCGTACGCTCTTGCCCCACGCGACGATCATTCCGACGAGGCGGCCCGCGCCGCCCTGCAGACGCCGCACCGATCGGCGGGTCCGTTGAACCGTGCCGCGCTTCAAGCTGACGATCGAGTACGCCGGCACGCGCTACAGCGGCTGGCAGATCCAGAAGAACGCGAAGACGATTCAAGGCGAGATCGACCGCGCGGTCCGAGCCGTCACCCGCCGCAACGACTTCGAGCTGTACGGCGCGGGGCGCACCGACGCCGGCGTCCATGCGCTCGGACAGGTCGCGCACCTCGACGTCAGCACCACGGTGCCGCCCGACACGCTCCGCCGGCGCCTCAACGACGAATTGCCGGCCGACATCAACGTCCTCGCCGCCGACACGGTCCCGCACCGGTTTCACGCGCGCCACGATGCGGTCGCGCGCCGCTACCTGTATCAACTCTCGCGGCGGCGGACCGCCTTCGCGAAGCCGTTCGTCTGGTGGGTGAAAGATCCGCTCGATCTCGCCGCGATGCGGCACGCGGCGCGCACGCTCGTCGGCATGCAGGACTTCGCGAAGTTCGCCGAGCGCGAGGACGAAGACGGCGATGCGCGCGCGACATCGACGCTGGTCCTCGTCGAGCGCTTCGAAATCGTCGAAGAGGACGCGCTCGTCCTCGTGATGGTCGAAGGGTCGCACTTCCTGTGGAAGATGGTTCGCCGTCTCGTCGGCGCGCTCGTCGAAGTCGGCCGCGGGCAGCCGATGCCGGACGATCCGGCGCGCGTGACGGCGCCGCCGTCGGGACTGTTCCTGGAGCGCGTGTTCTACGCCGGGGACCCGCGCGATCGGCCGATCCGCGCCGCGACACCGTGCCGCTGACCCACGGCGTGACGCGTCAGCGCCGCCGCGGCGTCCAGTCGTCGCCGAAGCGCGTGCCGAGCACGAGCTGCACCACCTCGTCGTAGCTGCGCGTCCCCGCCTCCACGCGGTTCGACTTCAAGTACGAATCGTAGGCGCGCCAGGCCGCCGCCGACACCTGCGGCTGGATGTTCCGCGCCACACGCGCGCGCGCGGCGGCGAGGTCGGCGCGCGGCACGGCGCCGAGCAAGGCCGCGATCGCGTCGCGGTCGCGCCGCGGGAGCGCCGCCGCAAGCTCTTCGTACAGAAACAGCCAGCCGCTGTACTGATCGGCGATCGATCCGTGCACGCACGCGAGCCAGCCGGCGAAGTTCGCCGCCGATTCGTCGGCGAGACCCGCGAGATGGCCCCACTCGTGCGCGATGACGAGCGGACGCTCGAACGGCAGCAGATCGCTGACCACGAGCGTCTCGAGCAGATACGGATCGGTCATCCCTTCGACGCCCGCCCGCCGGAAATAGAGATCCAGCAGCGTCCGCTTCGGCCGTCCGACGACGGGCATCGTCAGCCCCAGATCGCGCGTCGTCCGCGCGAGCCCGTCGCGCAGCGCCGGATCGATCGCCGACGTCTCGCGCCACCCGAGACGATGCGCGTCGGACGCGAGCGCGTTCAAGCGATCGACGCTGACGGCGGCGAGCCGGCGCGCCGCGGCCGGCGTCACGGCGCCGGCGTCGAAGTCGAGCCTGCGCGCGAGCGGCACGCGCCGGTAGTTGAAGCCCCAGAGCAGCAGGAACGCTAGGTAGGCGGCCGCCCCCCACGTCACCGTGCGCACGACCGCGGCCAGCGCGGCGCGCGTGACGCCCGCGCGCCGCACGTCGACCGCGAGCGCCGCCAGCCACGCGGCGGCGACCGTCAGGACGAGCGCGTCGAAGAGCGCAAACGGCGCCAGGTTCGACGTCGAGGTGACGGGCGCCTGCAGACACGGATAGACGCCTGAGGAATAGACCGTGTCGACCCAGGCCGGCGGGAACGGCGCCAGCGCCGCGGCGAGCGCCGCCGTCGCCAGCCATGCGGCGCGTTTCACGCTATTTCGCCCCGCAACGCAGACGGCACAGGTCATGATGAGTTACAATCAACGGACGTAAGGATCGCTCGATCAATAGCTTAGCTGCCAAATCGCTGACGGAATTCCGGCGGCTGGTCATGCCAATTGTTTTTGATACAAATAGCATTTACTGGCGTATAATGTCATATAAAGTCATTATCATGAGCCCCTCAGGGTTCCGCGAGTAGCGACCGATAAAAACAGCGAGCATTTTATGAAGCGATTCCTCTGCCTTGGCGTGCTGACGGGCGCGATGGCCCTCGGCCCGACCGCGATCGCCCAACAGCAGGTCGCCACCACCGCTCCGCCGCCCGCACCGAATCTCGGCGCCGGCGTTCGCGCCGGGGCGCGGGTCGGTGCGCGCGCGCAGGCGTTCGCGACGACGATTCAGGGCAACGCGCTCAGTTCGACGAACAATCAGCTCGTCAACACGTTCGTGCGCCTGCGCGACGCGCGCTACGGACGCATCCTCGATTCGCAGCTGACCGACAAGTCCGGTCTCTTTGCCTTCCGCTCCGTCGACCCGGGCAGCTACATCGTCGAGATCATGTCGGCGGATCAGAACACGGTGCTCGCGGCGAGTCAGATCCTGAACGTCAACGCGGGTGACGTCGTGTCGGCGGTCGTGAAGCTGCCGTTCCGCCTGCCGCCGTTCGCCGGGATTCTCGGCGGCAACGGTGCCGCGGCGGTGACGCCGGCCTCCGCAACCGCCATCGTCACGCAGGCCGCCGTGAACAGTGTGCTTATCGTCGCCACGCCGGCGACGGCGACACCGGCATGCCCCGAACAGGTGTTCTGATCGCCGATGTCTGATCGTCCGTCTCCCCCTTCGGTGAAGCCGGCGGCCCAGAATGGGGCGCCGATGCTGCCGCCCGGCGGCCCGCCGCCCACCGGGACACCGCGGCCGACGACGGCCGCGCCGGCGACGTTCACCGCCAGCGACGAAGTCCACATCCTCGATCGGCTCGCGGTTCTCTACCGTTACCGTCACGTCGCCATCGCGGTCTTCATCCTGACGACCGCGGCGATGATGATTCAGGGTTATTCGACGATTCAGATTTACCAGGCGCGCGCGCAGATCCTCATCGAGGACGAGCGCTCCACCGCGGTGCCCGGCATCACGACGCCGGAGAACACGTACTACGAAGACCCAGAGCCGTACTACAAGACGCAGTACCGGATCCTGAAGGGACGCGACCTCACGCGGCGCGTCGTCAAGCGGGTGCATCTCGAGCGCGTGCCTGAATTCAACGGCACAGCGGCGCCGCCGTCCGGCCCCGCGGTGTTCGTGCACAACCTCGAACAGCGGCTCATCGGCCTCGTCAAACCGTCGACGCCGGCGGCCGCCGTCCCCGCCGAACCACCGAAGGCCGACGAGAGCTCGGATGAATCCGCGCTCGTCAGCGCCTTTCTCGGCCGTGTCGACGTGATTCCGATCACCGGCAGCCGCCTCGTCGACGTCACCTTCACCGCGATGGATCCGACCTTCGCGGCGACGGCCGTCAACACGCTCGTCGACGAGTACGTCGATCAGAACCTGCAGCTCAAGCAGCAGGCGACGCAGAACATGCTCGACTGGCTCGACAAGGAAGTCGGCAACCAGCAGCTCAAAGTGCAGGAGAGCGAGCGCGCGCTCGCCTCCTATCGCGATCGGCAGAACGCCCTCTCGCTCGACGAGAAGCAGAACATCGTCCTCGCGCGCGTCAACAAGCTGAACGACGACGTGATGATGTCGCGGACGAAGCGGGCGCAGAAGGAAGTCCTCTACAACCAGATCAAGGCGATTCAGAGCGGTCAGCCGTCCGACACGATTCCGGCGGTCGCGCAGTCGGCAGCCGTGCAGACGGCGAAGGGACGCCTCATCGAAGCGCAGCGGACGCGCGCGCAGCTGCAGGATCGCTACGGCGAGAAGCATCCGCTGATGCAGAAGGCGCTCGCCGACCTCCAGGAGGCGCAGCGGCAGTACGACCTCGAAGTCGGCCGCGCCGTGCAGTCGATCAAGAACGACTACGACACCGCGGTCCTCGAAGAGCAGACGATGAGCCGCGCGCTCGACGCGGCGAAAGCCGACGCGCAGGATCTGAGCCGCAAGAGCGTCGACTACAACGTCATGGAGCGCGAGGCGAACAGCAACCGGCAGATCTACCAGTCGCTGCTCCAGCGCGAGAACGAGCTGCGCGTCTCGAGCAACAGCCACGCGAACAACGTCCGCGTCGTCGACCACGCCGAAATCCCGAAGGCGCCGATCACGCCGACCGGCCGCCGCACGTGGCTCGTGTCGCTCGGCATCGGCCTGGTCCTGGCCATCGCGGTCGCGTACGGCCTCGACTACATGAACGACACGATCAAGACGCCCGAGGACGTGACGCGCCGGCTGAAGATGCACTTCCTCGGCCTGGTCCCGTCGGTCCGCGGCGACAAGCACCCGCTGCTGGCGTCGGCGAGAGTGCCGCACGATTTCGGCGAGTCGTTCCGCGCGCTGCGCACGTCGCTGCTCGCCCGCTTCCCCGGGCCCGGCACGAAGATCATCGTCGTCACCAGCGCGCAGCCGCTCGAGGGGAAGACGACGACGGCGGCGAACATCGCGATGGCGCTGGCGTACGGCGGCTCGCGCGTGCTGCTGATCGACGCCGACATGCGGCGTCCCGGCCTGCACCGCCCGCTGCGGCTCACGAACGAGCGCGGCCTCTCGCAGGTGCTCGTCGGGCAGGCGCGCGTCCGCGACGTCATCCAGCGGACGGTCGACCCGAACCTGCTCGCGATCACCGCCGGGCATCCGCCGCCGAATCCGTCGGAGCTGCTCGCGTCCGAGCGCATGAAGACGCTCCTGACGAACCTCGCGCACGGGCCGTTCGACTGGATCATCGTCGACACGCCGCCGGTGCTCGCCGTCACCGACGCGGTGATCCTCGCGCCGCTCGTCGCGGGCGTCGTCTTCGTCATCGGCGCGGAGATGACGCGCCGCCGGCTCGCGGAGCGCGCCATCGAAACCGTCGCGCAGACGCAGCCGAAGTTTACCGCGGTCGTGCTGAACAAGGTCGACTTCGCGCGCAACCGGTACTACTATTCGCGCTACTACGGCCATCAGTACAAGAACTATTACGCCGAAGCGGCGGTCTGACGCGTCAGCCGCGCTTCGCCTGCTCGCGTTCCTCGTCGCGCTCCCGCTCGCCGTTTTTGCTCACAGCTATCGGCTGACCGCGTATCCGATCGTCGCCGGCGCCGCGATCCTGGCGTTCGTCGCGCCGCCGCGGATCCTGCACCGCGACACCCGCGGGCTCGACCTCGCGATTCTCGCGACGCTCGCCGCGATCGCGATCCAGCTCGTGCCGCTGTCGCCCGGCTTGCGCGATGCGGTGACGCCGGCGGCCGCGACGTTCGAGCGCGCGACGATCGTCGGCGGCGGCCGCGTCGCCGCCGCCAAGCCGATCACGCTGCAGCCGCTGGCGACCGCCATCGCGCTCGTCCTCGACGCGGCGATGGCGCTGGTCTTCTGGTCGACGCTGCGCGCGCTGCGGCATGGCGGGCAGCGATGGCTCGTGCGCACGATTGCGACGATCGGCCTCGTCCTCGCGCCGCTCGCCGTCGTCCACCATCTCGCCATCGTCCCCGCGCTCGACGGGCTGTGGCCCGTGATCCGCCGCGATCTGCGGCCGTGGGGGCCGTTCGTTAGCCGCAACGACTTCGCCGGGTGGATGGTGCTGGCGGCGGCGCTGACCCTCGGCTACCTCGTCGCGCGCCTCGAAGCGCATCACCACGACGGCGAATCGCTCGACGTCGATCGCGCGTTCGACAGCACGGGGACGCGCCTCGCGGCGGCGCTGTGCGTCATGTTCGGCGGCGTGATGCTGTCGCTCTCGCGCTCCGGCGCGCTCGGCGTCGTCGTCGGCCTCGCGGTGCTTTTTCTCGTCGGGCGATCGCGGCTCGCGCCGAACCGGCGGCGCGGCCTCGCGGTGCTCGTCGTCGGGCTCGTCGTGGCCGGCGCGCTGTTCGCGAACGTCAGCGCGTTATCGGCCAGGCTGCAGATGGCGATGTCGGAAGGGATGACGGGACGCTGGTCCATCTGGACGCAGACGTGGCCCGTCGTCGAGGATTTCTGGCGGGTCGGGACGGGGGTCGGCGCGTACGCGCGCGCGATGACGCTCTATCAGACGAGCATCCGGCTGATCACGATCGCGCACGCCGACAACGAGCTGCTGCAGATCGCGGCGGAAGGCGGGCTGCTGGTCGGCGTCCCCGTGGCGCTGCTGCTCGTGGCGCTGACGATGACGATCGCGAAGCGGCTGCGCGAGGATCGGACGCGGATGTTCTGGATGCGCGCCGGCGCCGCGAGCGGCCTCGCGGCGATCGCCGCTCAGAACATGGTGGAGATGACGCTGCGCGTGCCCGCCACCGGCCTGCTCGCCGTCGTCGTCGCCGCAATCGCGGTCCACGAACGTACGTGACGAGCGACGAGCCGACTAGCCTCTTTCTCTATCGATGATGTTCGTGGTCACAGCCGTCGCCGGGGTAGTGACCGTTGCGATGGCGCTCGTGGTCGCAGCCGTCGTTGTCGCTGTGCGCCGACACGGTGACGGTCACGGTGCCGCTATCTGTATTCCCCGTCAAATCGCGCACGACGTAGGTGAACGAATCGGTGCCGACGAACCCGGATAGCGGCTTGTAGGTGACCGTCCCGTTCGCGTTCACGACGACGGTGCCGTGCGCGCCGTTGGTCGCGCTGACGATCGTCAGCGGCAGGCCGAGCGGGTCCGAGTCGTTCGCCAGCACGCTGATCGTCGTGGCCACGCCCGACAGCGTCGCCGCCCTGTCGTCGGCCGCCGTCGGTGGCGCCTTCGTCGAGTCGTACTGCGGACCGTCGTCGACGGCCACGCGGCCGCGTCCCTGATCGTGCGGCACGCCGACCGTCACGTCACCGGTGCAGCTCAGGCCGTTGGCTGTCGCCGTGAAGCGGATGTGATACACGCGGCCGTTGCCGGTGCCGCTCCGCTCCGAGCGGACGATCGCCGTCGCGGTGCCCATGCCGAACCCGTCAATCGGCGTGTCGCCGTCGCCGAGACCGTTGGTCGGCTCGTCCTGAAAGATGCTCGTCACCGCGATCGTCGCCGCTGATCCGTCGGCGTTCGTCACGCCGGTGATCGCAATCGGCACGAGCTGATGATTCGGCGGCCACAGCGAGGACGGCGACGCCGTCGCCGCGCTGCAGCTCGGCGTCGTGTGCGCGAGCACCGTAATCGTGACGGTCGCGACGTTGCTGTCCGCCACGCCGTCGTTCGCGACGAACGTGAAGACGTCCCCTCCGCTCTGTCCGGCGGCGGGCGTGTACGTCGCGACGTTGCCGGCGATCGACACGGTTCCGTGCGCCGGCGGCGTGGCGACGCGGAACGTCAGCGCCTGACCGTCGGCGTCGGACGCCGTCAGCGGGATCGCGATGGCGACGCCGAGATTCGTCGTCACCGTGGCGTTGGACGCGACCGGCGGATGATCCGCCACGACGGTGACCGTGAACGTCGCGCGGCCGGTGTTGCCGTGCGCGTCGGTCGACGTGCACGAGACTGTCGTTTGTCCGCGCGGGAACGTCGAGCCTGACGGCGGCGCGCAGGTGACCGTCGTGACGCCGTCCACCGCGTCGCGCGCCGTCGGCGGCGTGTACGTCACGACCGCGCCCGTCGCCGTCGGCGCACCGATCACCGAGATGTTCGCCGGCACGTTCGACAACGTCGGCGGCGTCGTGTCGCGAACAGTGATCTGGAGCGCGCCGGTGCCGAGATTGTTCGACGAGTCGAAAGACGTACACGTCACCGTCGTCGTGCCGATCGGAAACACGGCGCCCGACGCGGGCGCGCAGGTGACGGCGGTCGAGCCGTCGACGAGATCGACCGCCGACGCGGCATACGTCGCGGTCGCGCCGCTGGGGCCCGTCGCCTCGACCGTCGCGCCGAGGCCCGTCGCGCTCACGGTGACAGTCGGCGGCAGCGTATCGCGCACGACGATGTTGACGGTGAGGCTGCGGTGATCGGCGATCGGCGCGAGATTCGGATGCGGCTGGTTGTCGTCGACCGTCAGCGTCACCGTCGACCTGCCGATCGGGAACGTGCCGGTCGCCGTCGAAAAGTTCAGGCCGCCGGGCTGCTGCGACGTCGTCGACGCCGAGAAGTTGCTGCCACCGGTCTGCGCCCATGCGAACGACAGCGGATCGTCGTCTTCGTCCGACGAGCCGACGCTCGACAGCGTCACCACCGCGCCCGACGGTCCCGAGGCTTCGATCGGCGACGGCGCCGGCGTCGTGCCGCCGGTCGACGGGTCGGGCGCCGTGTAGCTGACGTTCGCCACCGGCGCGTTGTTGGCGACGATGACGTCGAGCGGCCCGAACACGACGCCCGCGCCATCCGGACCGCCGCCGCTGTTCGCGCCGTAGATGTGCCGATCGCCGCCGACGCCGAGCACGCCGAGCGAGAACACGCCGTCGGTGTTCGGATTGAAGTCGTGCAGCGGCACGAACACGCCCGTCGCGCCGCCGACGGGTCCGCCGTAAATCGCCGGCAGGTCGAACTCGAACAGGCCGCCGACGCCGTTCGCGCCGCCCGAAATCGTCTCGCCGTAGAGGCGCCCGTCACCGCCGCGACGCAGCGGCGGTTCTGGCTCGAACTGGCCGCCGGTCGTCGGATCGAACGTGTAGAGCGTGTCGAACTGCCCATCCTCCGTCACGCGGAAGATCGTGCCGCCGTCGGTCGTGTTGCCGCCGGCGTCGATGTTGGTGAACTCCGCCGTGCCGTACATCGCGTTGTCGATCCCGCGGACGAGACCGGAGGAGGGCACGGCGCCGTTGCCCTTCGATGGATCGAACGTGTGAAGGACGATCGGGTGCGTGACACCAGGCGGGAGCTTGAAGATCGTGCCGCCGCCCGCGCTGAACTTGCTCGTGCCGTACACCGTGCCGTCCTGCCCGACGACCACCGGACCGAGTTGGTAGAACCCGACGAGCGGATCGTCGAACGATCCGAGCCGCGTGAAGCCGGTGCCGTCTTTGTTGATCTTGAACACGATGCTGCCCCAGCACTGCGTGCCGGGGAACGCGTTGTCGAGACCGTTGGTGCCGTACAGCGCGCCGTCCGGCCCTTCGACGAGCACGCCCCACGGGTCGAGCCCTTCGCCGGCGCCGCAGTTGAACGAGTGCAGCGTCTGAAACGTCGGCGTGGTCGATCCGGGCGTGAACGTCAGTTTGTAGATCGAGCCCTGGTTGTAGTCGCCGCCGCTCTCCGTCGTCCCGTAGAGATTGCCGTCGCTCGCGCGCATCAGGCCGGTGAGATAGCTGCCCGGATCGCCCGGGTAGACGCCCGTGTCGCCCGGCTGTCCGAAGCCGGCGGGAATCGTGAAGGGCTTGAGGATCGTCAGCGAGTTGTCCGACTCGATCCGGAAGATGTTGCCGCCATCGAGTCCGCCGTCGCCGTTCGTCGTCCCATAGAACGTTCCGTCCTGTGCGCGGACGAGGCCGCCGGCGGGCAGCAAACTCTCGGGAAACGTGTTGGGATCGATGGGGCTGACGCGGAAGGTGTGGACGGTCGCGAATCCATTTTCGATCGTGACGGTGGCCGTCGCGCTGCCACCGCCGGAACTGGTCGCTGTGTACGTGAACGAGTCCGACCCGACGAATCCGTGCAGCGGATCGGTGCCGAAGGAGGCGCCCGGCACGTATGTGAAGCTGCCGTCCGCGTTCAGCGACAGCGTGCCCTGCGTGGGCGGCGTCAGCAGCGTCGCGGTCAACGTGCCCGGTCCGGCTTTGTCGTTCGCAAGGACGCCGGGCGCCGCCACCGTCAATGGTGTGACGCCGTCAGTCGAGTAGCTGTCGTCGGTCGCGCGGACGCCGGTCGTGATGGTGACCGTCGCGGTGCTCGTGCGCGCGGACCCGTCGCTCGCGCGATAAGTGAACGTGTCGGCGCCGGCGAAACCGACGCTCGCGAAATAGGAGAACGAACCGTCGGCGTTGAGAATCAGCGTGCCGTGCGCCGGCGACGTCACGAGCGCCGCCTGGAGCGTTCCGTTGACGATGGTGGTGGTGTCGTTGGCGAGGACGCCCGGCGCGGCGACGATCAGCGTGCCGTTCGCGGTGACGTAATTGTCGGCGTTGGCCGTCGCGTTCGCGCGAGCGGCCGCGGGAAACGCGACGAGGCAGGATGCCGCCATCGCAACCGTCGGGAGAACTCGGCCGATCGATCCGAGTCGGAATCGTGACCTCCCATGCATACGTCCTCTAGCGCGCTCCCGTTGAGTCCTTCAACAGTCACACTTTGTCACAATATGAGCTCTATTGTAAAGACTTAATAGGACTCTTTAGGACTAAATAGTTACTTACGGCCCGTCAATATCTTTCGGGCGCCGCGCGCGAGCCGGACCATATACAACGCAGGCAGGAACACATGAGCGGCGGCGCCTTCGACGCCGTACGCGCGGGACATGTAGGCCGCACTTGGGAAGGCGATCTCGCGCAGCAGCTTCAGCCGGCTTCGCCACGTCGGCAGATGCGCGACGTTGTCGGCGAGTTCGTGATGCCATCGCCGGCCGGGCGCGAGGTATGCCGCCGAGGGTTCCGGCGGCGCCGCCGCCAGATCGGCGATCGCCGTCGCCGGCACGTCGGTCAGCCACGTGTGCCGCGCCTGATCGAGCGCACGCGCGACGATCGCCGCGACGCGTTTGCCGATCGCGAGATCGGTCAGGCCGCGCCAGTCGTCCGGCGCGAGCCGGGACGCGAGCACGTGCACGTCGAGGGTCCACAGCACGCGCGTCTCGTTGCGGTGATGCATGGCCGGGTGGACGCACGCGAGCAGCAGCGCGTGCAGCGGACCGGCCGTCCGTGCGTGCACGCCCAACGCCGGCACCGGCATCGCGTGCGCCGCGAGTTCGTCGTAGGTCAGCAGCTCCGCGAAGATCGTTTGCATGCTGACGTTCCAGTGCACGTCGAGCGTGTGGTCGATGCCGAGGCGATCGATCTTGCACATCTCGAACTGCTGGAAGACCAGCTCGCCGTCGCAATACACCGGCGGACGGTAGCCGCAGGCGTGGAGCGCCGCACGCGCGGCGTCGATCTGTGCACGCGGCACCAGCAGATCGGTGTCGCACCGCCGCCGCGCGCTCGGAATTTCGTACACCGTATACGCCAGCGGCGTGCCCTTCAGCAGGATCGGATGCACGCCGGCCGCGGCGAGCCCGTCCAGCGTCGACACGAGCTCCACCTGCCGCACGGCTTCCGCCGCCGCCTCGCCCCGCGCGTCCTGCGCGAGGCGCTCGATCACCGCCGCCGGCCAGTCGCACGATGGCTGCGCGCGGAGCCGGCGATACAGCAGCGGACCGATTTCGTGCGCCGCGCACAGCTCCAGCACGCGCTCGACGCGCAGACCCACGTCCGCCCACGCGACCACCTCCCCGCGCAGCGCGGCCACGAGCTCGTCGGGAAGCGGCGCCAGGGCGAGGTCACTCACGAGGGTTTGGTCAGAATCCGGTATTCGCCGAGATTGTCGGCGTCGCCGACGACGACCGTGCCGTGGCACTCGAGCCACGCGTGCGCGTCGAGGGCGGCGGCCGCCGACGGCGCGCGGACGCCGATGTGCAGCACGGTCTCGACGCCCCGCCGGCGCAGCATGACGTCGGCCACCAGCGCTTCGACGAGACACGTCGTGTCCGGCAGGCGGCGCGCGGCGGCGCGCACGCCCGCGCCGACGCGGGCGGCGCTGACGGCCTCGGCTGCATCGCTCTCTCGCGGCGCGCGCGGCGGCCACACACGCGCGAGCAGGCGCCTCGTCGCGGCGAACGTCGTGACGTGGAACGACAGCCGCACGAGGACGATGAGGATCGCAGCTTCGAGCGCGACGCGCGGCTCAGCGCGCATCGGCGCACTCGCGGACGAGGCCGCGCTCCACGAGCTCCTGCAGGAACGCGCGGACCTCGCGCTCGCCGCGTGACGGCTCGACGTCGAATTCCGCGATGACGGTGTCGACGATATCGGCGAGCGCGATCGGCGTCTGCACCAGCGCCCACACGCGCGCGCCGACGTCCTCGACGCCGTAGTACATGCCATCGTGCAGGTTCAGCAGCACGACCTCCGGCGAGAAATCCGCCGTCATCACGTCGCGTGCGGCGACGAGCACGGTCGCGCCGGACATCGTTGACACGCGGATACTAGAATACACGCGGGTGTCCGACACCGCTCGACGATACCGGTTGTACGGCCTGACGCTCTCCGCGCCGCTCGATCTCCCGTGCCGCCGCGCGCCGAGACGCGCGCTCATCGACGTGCGGCTGACCGAAGGCACCGACGCGCTGTTCGCACGCGCGCGCGCGCGCGCCGGCCGTCTGCCGCGCGACTGGTTCCACTATCGCCCCCTCCCCGATCGATCGCTGTACGTGCGCTGGAGCGGCAGCTTCGAGTTCCTCGTCTCGCCGGATCGGCGGTCGATCCGCTATCGTCCCCTCGCGCACGCCACGACCGAGTCGCTTGCGGTGTACCTGCTCGGACAGATGCTCTCGTTCTCGCTGCTGGCGCGCGGATCCGATCCGCTCCACGGCACCGGCGTCGCCGTCGATCGCGGCGCCCTGGTCATCGTCGGCGACTGCGGCTACGGGAAGTCGACGCTCGCCGCCGCGCTCGTCGCGCGCGGCTGCCCGCTCGTCACCGACGACCTCGTCTCGCTGCGGCGTGTCGGGCCGCGGTGGCTGGTCGACCCGGGCCTTCCGCGCGTCAAGCTCGCGCCGCGCGTCGCGCGGCGGCTCCTTGGCACGAACGCGCGCGGCGAGGCCATGATTCACGGGACGACGAAGCGCATCATCCCGCTCGCCGCGACGCAGGCGATGACCCGGGCGCTGCCGCTCACCGCGATCTACGTGCTGGACGCGCCGACGCGAGGCGGGCGCATCGCGGTGGAGCCGCTCGCGCGGCGCGAGGGACTGCTCGAGATCGTTCGCGCCGCCTACAACCTCGTCGTCCTCGATCGGGATCGCTACGCCAACCAGTTTGCGTTCGCGGCGCGGCTGGCCGCCGCCGTGCCCGTGCGGCGGCTGATCTATCCGCGCGCGATCGAGCGGCTGCCGGCAGTCTGCGACGCGGTCCTCGAGGACGTCGCCGTGCTCGCGTCGCGATGAGCGGCATCGTCGGACTCTGGCACGTCGACGGCCGCCCGATCGATCGCGACATCGTCGGCCGCATGTGCGCCGCCACCGCGCACCGCGCCGTGGACGGCGAGGACGTGCGGGTCGACGGCCCCTACGCGCTCGCGCATCAACATCTGCTGATCACGACCGAGGAACTCGGCGAACGTCAGCCGCTCGCGAACGATCGTGGTGTCTGGCTCGCGCTCGACGGCCGCATCGACAACCGCGACGAGCTCGTGCCGCTCCTGGCACTCGACCGAACGGCGAGCGACGCCGCGTGCGCGCTCGCGGCATACGAGCGATGGGGCGACGGATTCGCGGAGCGGCTGCACGGCGAATTCGCGGCAGCGGTCGTCGACAGTGGCCGCCGAACGGTCGTGCTCGTCCGCGACGCCATCGGCGTGCGTCCGCTCTACTACGTTCACCGGCCGCAGCTCCTCGCATTCGCGTCAGAGATCAAGGCGCTGCTGGCGCATCCCGACATCGACGCGCGGCCCAACGACGACGGGCTCGCCGATTACCTGATGATCGGATCGCGGCCGCTCGACAATCAGGACATCACCTGCTTCGACGGCGTATCAGGCGTCGTGCCCTCGCACCTCGTCGTCGTGACACCCGAGCGTCTGAGGACGCGGCGATATTGGGACTTCGACACGGGCCGCGCGATTCGGCTGCGATCCTTCGACGAATACGTCGACGCGTTCGGCGAGACGTTCACGACGGCGCTGAAGCGGCGCGCGCGCGGGCCGCGCCCGGTCGCGGTGTCGGTGAGCGGCGGGCTCGACTCCTCGTCGATCTTCTGCCGCCTCGAAACGCTGCGCCGCCGCGACGAGATCACGTGCGCTCGCGTCCACGGCATCTCCTTCGTCGCGGAGGGCGGCGATGCCGACGAGCGCGAATTCCTCCTGGCGATCGAACGCGAGTACGGCGTCGCCATCGATCGCTTTCCGATCGAGCCGCGGACCGGCATCGTCGCGGGCGCCGAAGAACAGATTCTCGCCGTCGAGGCGCCGATTCTCGACTACATGTGGGGCGTCTCGCGCGAGCTGCAGGCGCGCGCGGCCGCGAGCGGCGCGCGCGTGCTGTTTTCCGGCCAGTGGGGCGATCAGGTGCTCTTCTCGACCGGCTATCTCGTCGACCTGTTCGATCGCCTGGCCTGGCGGCGCATCCTGCGGCACGGCCGGAGCTACGCGCGCTACTTCGGCGAGGGCGAGACACGCGCGCTGCTGCGGCGTGTCCCCGCCGACCTCGTCCGCCACCATCTGCCGAGGCGGATCGTCGGTCCGTTCAAGTGGCTGAAGCGACGGCTCCTGCGCGAGCATCGCGCCAAGCCGTGGTTCGCGGAACGGTTCGTCCGGCGCGCGTTGCGGTTCGCCGATCGGCCGGCGACGATCGGATCGAACTTCCACTCGGCGCACGCGCGATCGATCTATCTCGAAGCGCGATCGAAGTACCACGTCGAGTGCATGGAATGGCACAACAAGCTCGGGGCGCTGCGCGGACTCGACATCGCGCTGCCGCTGCTCGATCGCGACCTGCTGGCATTCCTGATGGCCGCGCCGGGAGACATGCAGAACCGCGATGGCGTCCCGCGCGCGCTGCTGCGCGAGGCGATGCGCGGCGTTCTGCCCGACGCGGTGCGCACGCGCCGCTGGAAGGCCGATTTCAGCGCCGTCGTCAACCGCGGCGTCGCCGACGACGCCGCCGCGATCTGCCGCGCGCTGACGCACGGCTCGCGCGCCGTCAGTCGCGAGTATCTCGCGGGGCCTGCGCTCGAAGCCGAAATGCCGCGGCTCGTCGCAGGATTGTCCGCGCCCGACTGCGTCGCCAGTTGGGACCTCGCGGATCTCTATGGCCTCGAGACATGGCTTCAGGTATTCTTGAGGTAGATGAAACGCCAGAATCCGTCCGGAGGGAAGCGGCCGTATCGCGCGCCGCGCCTCACCGTGCATGGCGATTTGAAGACGATGACGCTGTCGAAGAAGGGCACCAACAACGACGGCGGCGCCAAGCCCCGGACGAAGCTCACCGGCACCAACGCGTGACGCGTCAGCGGGAATAGAGATATAACCCCGCGTCCTCCGCAGTCACGATCGTCCTGGGGGCGCCGAGCGGCTTGAAGCAGGCGCGCACGTCCAAGCGATCCGTCAACACCCACCATCGCGCGCCGGGCTCGGGCCGCGGCGACGTTCGGCAGTCGTACGAACCCTGTTCATCGTCGTAGTACGGACCGATGGTGTACGGAACGGCGCCGAGACCGTAGCGATCCTTGTAGTACTCGTACACCGCCGAATACTCCGCGGCGAAAATGCGATCGCCCGGTTGCAGATGCTCGGCGATGTACGCCACGAGCGGACGCGTCTCGTCCCATCGATCGATCGGCGTCCAGGTCCACTTCACCGAGCGAGCGCCGAACAGCGCGATCAGCACCGTCGTCACCGCGACGGCGACCGTCGCGCGACGGCGGCCGACCCACGCGCCGATTTCCGCCGCGCCGGCCACGAGCAGAATCACCAGGAGCGGCGTCACGAACAGCAGCATGCGATCCGCCCACGGATAGAAGCCGACGCATGACGCCGCGGCGACGCACGCGGGCGTGACGACGAGTTCGGCGGCGCGCCGACGCGGCATCCGCCACAACGCCGCCACGCCGGCGACGACCACCGGCACGATCGGCCACGCGCTGGCGGCGACGATGTTCAGCGGGTCGACGAAGGTCAGCGCGAGCAGTTCGCGCGTCTGTTCCAGGTCGCGAACGGAAAGAAAATAGTCGACCCAGAGATGCCTCAGGTACGCGTCCGCCTCCGAATGCCTCAGCGAGACGACGTAGTAGACGGCAAAACTGACGGTCCACACCGCCGCGGCGCCGGCGAGCCTCGCGAACCGCCGCCACGCTCGCGCGGCGGCCACGTCGATCGCGGCCGCCAGCCAGATGCCGGCGAGCACGAAGCACGCCGACAACGAGCACCAGACCGCCGCCGCACCGACCGCCGCGGCGCGCCACGCGCTCGTCGTCGACGACGTCAGCCAATCCGCCGCCCACAACAGCACCAGCGCGACGACGAGATCGGTCGCGTATCCCTTCACCGTGTTCGCCCACAAGATCTGGGCGGGCGCGATCGCGAACAACGCGACGACAGCGACGGCGAGCCACGGCGCGAGATACCGCTTGGCGACGATGTAGAGCAGCGGCAGCGACGCGAGACCGCAGACGAGCGGAACGAGGCGAAGCGCGCGTTCGCCGTCACCGAGGATCGCGACCGCCGCACGGCTGAGGAGCAGATACCCGAACGCCGCCGCTTCGTGATTGTCGAGCGGACCGACGAGCGCGGCGAGCGGCTTGTGCAGGATGTTCGTCGCGAGCGCCGCTTCGTACCAGCTCAGCGATCGGTTGAGCAGGAACTCGTGAAGCCGCGTCGCCCATCCGACCGCGAGCACGATCGCAATCGGCAGGTTCCGCTTGAGCCCTGTCATCGCGATCGCCCCCATGCGGCAGCCGCGTAGAACGCGAGCACGAACTCCATCGGCGCGCGATAGCGTGTGGCGGGCACGTAGATGACGCCGACGGCGACGACCGCGATCGCCACCGCCCACAAAATCGCGTCACGATCCAGGCAGCGGCGCCGCGAGTAGACACCGACGGCTGCGCACGCGAGGAGCGCCGTCGAGAACACCGCGTACGCGGCGACATCCGTCGTCGGCCGCGCGTGCCCGTCCTGCCGGTACGGCACGATGCGCGGCGAGAAGATGTAGCCGACGTTGCGGATCTTCCCTTCGATCGTCTGCAGCGGATGCGCGGCCATGAAGGCGATCGCCTCGCGCGTCAGCAGCGTATCGATCGCGCGCTCCGCGGCGGGACCAGGCAGCGTGTCGACGGCCGGCATGCGCTCGTGCACGAGACGATCGGCATCCACCTGGAGATCGTCGAGGTCTTCGCGCGGCAGCAGTTCCGCCGTGCGCGGCGAGTTGCCGATGTACAGATTGATGCCGCTCCGCGTCGGCCACCACGCGCCGTTGACGGCGTGATTGCGCAGCGGCAGCGGCAGCACGACGAGCATGGCGACCGCCGTCAAGACGCCGGCCGCCGCCGGACGTCGACGTGCGAGCCACAGCGCCGGCGCGAGCACGACGAGCGGCAGCGCGGTCGTCCGCGTCAGGATCGCGAGACCGAGACACACGCCGGCGAGTGCGGCGTCGGCGACGGTGACCGTCGTGACGAACACGTACGCAAACGCGATGAGCAGCGTCGTGAACAGCGCGCTCTCGCTATGGCCGACGGCCTCGCGCACGAGCAGCGGGTCGATCGCGTACAACACGGCCGCGACCGTCGCCGCGCGCGCGTCGTTCGTCAGCGTCAGCGTCAGGCGGGAGAGGAACACGGCGCCGAGCGAGGCGATGGCGATCTGGAGCAGATCGACGAGGATCGGCGCGCGCAGCACGAACGTCGCCGCCGCCAGTATCATCGGATACAACGGCTCGAACTGCGTCGTCACATGACCGTCGACCGACAGCGACCCGTCGCGCAGCAGGCCGTTGGCGAGCGCTTGATACACGTTGAGCGCCGCGGTCGGATGCACGCGCAGGTAGACGAGCCGCGGCACCGCCGCCAGCACGAACGGCAGCGCCGTATGACGAATGGTTGTGGCGGTCAGACGAGGGCGGCCCGGAACAGGACGCGCCGGGCGGGAGGATGCTTGAGGAGCGCGATGATGAACTCGCGGTGATGATTGAACGCCGCGGTCTGCCGGAGAAGCGGCATCAGGCCGTCGGTGCGCGCGAGCTCGAAGAGGCTGCTGATCTGCGCGTCGCTGAGCCGCTGCGCGATGCGGCGCAGCACGAGCTGCCATCGCAGTTCGCCGCCGAGGCGCTTGCGCCACTGCCGCTGATACTCGGCGAGCGCCGGCGCGGAGAGATCGCCGCGGCCGAGCGCCGACGCGACCGTCGACGCGGCAATCGACGCGCTGACCAGGCTGTAGTAGATGCCGCCGCCGGTCGTCGGCTTGACCAGCCCCGCGGCGTCGCCGAGCACGAGCACGCGGTCGGCGTAGGTCTGCTTCAGCGGCGCGAGCGGCAGCACCTTCTGCCGCGGCTGCGACCGCGCGGCATCGTCGACGCCCCAGCGCGGCGCGACGCGATCGATCATCCGCTGAAAGTGACGGTTGGCATCGCCCTCGCACATGACGCCGACGCGCACGTAGGCGCGATCGCGCTGGACGGGAACCGCCCACGCGAAGCCGCTCGGCGCGACCTCGGATCCGAAATGCACCTCGACGTCGCGAAGCTGACCCGCGGGCACTTCGACCTGCGCCGTGTTCAGCAGGAGGCGCGGCATGCCGAGGCCGGCGCGCCGCTGCAGCGCGTAGTTGGCGCCGCACGCGATGAGGCACGCGCGTCCGCGCAGCAGTTCGTCGCCGGCGACGATCGACACGCCGTCGGCGCCGACGTCGAGCGACGTGGCGCGGGCGCCGCGACGGATCGCCGCGCCCGTGGCGGCGGCGAGCTGGGCCAGGTCGGCGTCAAAGCGCGCGCGATCGACGACCACCGCTTCGGTCCGCGGCGTCGAATGCGTGACGCGCTCGCCCGACGGCGCGTGGAACTCCACCGTCCGCAGCGTGTTGAGAATCGACCCGCTCGGGATCCCGAACTCGTCGAAGGCTTCCGCCGCGAGGACGCCGGTGCAGTGCACCGGCTCGCCCACCGTGGCGTGCTCCTCGATGACGACGACGTCGGCACCCGCGCGAGCCAGCTCGCGCGCGGCGTGCAGCCCGGCGGGGCCGCCGCCGACGATGAGGACGTCGTACACGGATGAGATTATACGGGTAACTTACGCGCGACGAACCAGACCTGCGTCGCCAGCGACGGCCCGAGCCGCGCGAACGGCGACGCGAGGATGCGCTCGATGGCGAACCGCGTCGACAGGCGATCGGCGAGCGCCTTCCAGTTGAAGCCCTTGTGATCGTGGAACGGCACGCCGGTCGTGCCGTGGTAGATCGGCCGCGCGATGTGCGGCCGTCGCCCTGCGCAGACGCTGGCGGCGAGCTCGCGCCAGGTGTAGGCGCTCGTCCATTTGTAGTCGCCGACGCCGCGCCAGCCGGCGATGCGCCGCACGGCCTGCTTGACGACGAGCGGCAGGCCGGTTTCGACCGGCACGCTGACGATCAGCGTCCCCTCATCTCGCACCAGCCGGTGCAGGCTGTCGATCACGGCATCGAGATCGACGACGTGCTCGAGCACCTCGGTGCAGATCACGCCGTCGTACGCGCCCCGATGCGGCGGCGTGTCGAGATCCGCGATGCGTTCGAAGCGTACGCCCGGCAGCTGTCCGAGGCGCGCACGGCAGTCGTCCACCTGACGATCGTCGAGGTCGGCGCCGACGGCGAGCGCCGGCGCCGCGCCGGCCTCGTGCAGCAACGCGATGAGCGTGCCGTCGCCGCAGCCGTAGTCCAGCATCCGCTGACCGCGAAAGCGCGACGCGAGGTCGACGGCGGTGCGAAACCGCCGCTGATGGCTGAACGCGACCAGCCGGTCGCGGCTGTAGATCTGCTTCGCCGCGTAGTGCCCGTCGCGGACCGTCGTCAGAACTTCCTCTCGCGCGTTTCCCACGTGCCCCTGAACGAAATCCAGAACGACAACAGGATCAGCCGCACGTCGAGCAGGAACGATTGCCGCTCGATGTAGAGCCGATCGAAGCGAAACTTCTGCCGGCGTGTGATGTCGCGCGGCGCGTAGATCTGCGCGATGCCGGTCAGCCCCGGCTGCACGCGGCAGCGCTCCGCGAAGCCCGGAATCTCGTCGAGCGGCACCGAGGCGCCGCCGACGAACTCGATCTCTTCGGGGCGCAGCGCGCGCGGGCCGACGAAGCTCATGTCGCCGCGGAAGATGTTCCAGAGCTGCGGCAGCTCGTCCATCGCGGTCGCGCGCAGCAGCCGGCCGACGCGCGTGATCCGCGGATCGTCCTCGCCTGCCTGCAGCGGCCCCGACGCCTTCTCCGCGTCGGCGATCATCGAGCGGAACTTCAACACCAGAAACGGCCGCCCGCCTTCGCCGACACGCGCCTGCGAAAAGAACACCGGTCCGGGCGAGTCGATCTTGATCGCCGTCGCGATGATCGCCCACAGCGGCGCCGATGCGATCAGCCCGACGCCCGACAGCGTCACGTCGAGGGTTCGCTTCAGGACGCGCGTCACAACGCCTCCGCGGCCAGCCGCGCGTCGAGCTCCTCGGGCGCGCGCACGACGGTATCGACCAAATCGTGAAACGCACGGACCATACGGTCGCGCGAAAAACGATCGGACGCGCGCCGGCGGGCGCCTTCGGCCAGCCGCGCGTGCAGCGCCGGATCGCCAGCGAGCCGTTCGAGCGCCGCGCCGAGCGCCGCCGCATCGTTCGGCTCGACCACGATCCCGCTCACATCGTCCTGATTCACCCACGGCACACCGGTCGGCAGGTTCGTGCTGACGACCGGCACGCCCGCCGCCATCGCTTCGATTTGCGACACGCCGAACGTTTCGGTCTTCGCAATCGACGGCAGCACGAACACGTCGGCGGCCGCATAGAACGACGGCAGCTCCTCGTCGCTGACGCGTCCGGCCCAGTGCACGCGGTCCGCGAGGCCGAGCGCGTCGGCGCGCGCCTTCAGGTCCATCTCGAGCGGGCCGTCGCCGCCGACGACGATCGATCCCGGCCAGCGGCGCGCGGCCTCGAGCAGCACGTGCAGCCCCTTGTAGTAGACGAGCCGCCCGACGAACAGCGCGATCGGTCGGCGCACGCGCGCGACGAGCGCCGCGACGCGCGGATGCAGCGGCCGGTCGCGGTTGAAGCGTCGCAGATCGATGCCGAACGGAATCACGGCGACGCGTCGCGCGTGCTTCACGAACGGCGACCGCGCCGCCAGCACCGGGTTGGACACGACGACGCAATCCGCGCGGCGATACAGCATGCGCTGCACCACGCGCGCGTAGGTCGGCAGCGCCCACCACGGCCTCAGGAGATCGCTGTGGTGCCACACGACGAGCCGCCGCGCCGGCGTCCGCAGCCACAGCGCGGTGCCCGCGATCGGATTCGGCTCGTGCAGGACGATGCAGTCGGCGCGGCGCGTCCAGAGATGGAACGGCAGCGACGGGCAGAGCGGCACCGACGCCGGACGGCCGAACGCGGCGGCGCGCACCACGGTCACGGCGCCGCGCCGCTCGACGACGGTCTGCGGCCGATCGTTCGCGGCGACCACGGTGACGTCCCACTCGCCCGCGGTGCCGTCGCACAGATCGGCGACGATCGTCTCGATGCCGCCCGGCACCGGCGCGTAGAATTTCGCCGCGTGGACGACCTTCATCGGCGCGCTCCCGCCACGCGCTCGTACACGGCCGCGACGGCATCGCCAAAGCGGCGCCACGTGAATTGGCGGGCGCGCGTGCGCCCCGCGTCCTGCCGCGCGCGCCAGCGGCCCGCGCACGACGCCCGCTCGCGGAGCAGATCGAGCGTCGCGCGACACCAGGCGTCGAGATCGCCGGCGGGACAGAAGGTCACCGCGTCGCCGCCGACTTCGCGCAGCACCGGCAGATCGCTCGCCACCACCGGAGCGCCGGACGCGAGCGCTTCGACGACCGGCAGGCCGAAGCCTTCGCGGTCCGACGGCTGCAGCACGAGCGCGGCCGAGCGATAGCACGCCGCGAGCGCGTCCTCGTCGACGCTGACGCGCTCGACGATCCGATCCGCGATGCCGAGCGTGCGCGCGAGCGCGCGCTGATCGGCGGTCAGCGGATCGCCGACGCGGACGAGTCGGACGGAAGGCATCTCAGCCGCGACCGCCGCGACGCTGCGGAGCAGCAGGTCGATGCGTTTGCGAGGCACCGTCGATCCCACGTGCAGCAGATCGATCGTCGCCGCGTCCGCCGGCGAGTCGGGCGCGAAGAACCGCGCGTCGACGCCGAGCGGCGCGACCGACACGCGATCCGGTGCGACGAGCGCCGCGGCGACGAGATCGCGACGAATGGCATCGGTGTCGCAGATGACGTGCGCCGCCTGCGAGAGTCCGGTCGCGATGCGCCTGGTCATCGAGCGAAACGGCGCGGATCGCGGATCCGCGTCGGGATCGAGCAGCGAGCGGAACGCGTCGAGGTCGTGGCACGTCACCACGGTCCGGTCCGCCGGCAGCGCGTGCACCAGATGCGCGTAGCTGTGATCGACGATGTGGAACAGGTCGAACCGATCGCGCAGCGAGGCCGCATGCTGCGGATATCGCCAGAAGCGGTTCAGGAACCGATCGGCCTTCGTCGCCGCGGCAGCGCCGCCGACGAGGGGCACTCGCGTCGCCGCGCGGACGAACGGCGGCCGCACGCGCGCCGCCGCGAACCGCGCCCGATGCCCGTTCGCGAGCTCCGCGTCGAGCATCGCGGCCACGCGGTCCATGCTGGGCCAGCGTTCCTCGGCGAAGTCGTCGCAGAGCGCGATGGACAGACGCGTCATCGCGCGACCCGTTCCGCGATGGGCGGCCGCCCGCCGGACGCACACCGATCGAGCAACGCCTCGAGGCGATCCACGTGGCGGTCGAGCGACATCTCGCGCGCGACCGCGAGCGCGCGCGGCCGCATCGCCACGAGACGAGCGCGATCCGACAGCGCGTCGGCCAGCGCGTCACCGAGCGCGGGCGCGCGCGGCGGATCGCCGGCGACGAGGATGCCGTTGACGCCGTCGCGCAGCCATTCGCCGACGCCGCCGACGTCGAATGCGATGGCGGGCACGCCGAGCGCCGCGGCTTCGAGGCCGGAAAGGCCAAACGGTTCGGGCCATACGCTCGGCATCGCGAGCAGGTCCGCGTCGCGCACCGCGTCGAAGCGGCGCTCGTCGTCGAGCCACCCGGTAAAGCGGCAGGCAACGCCGAGCGATCGCGCGAGCGCTTCCCACTCGGCGCGCGCCGGGCCGTCGCCGATCATGGTCAGCGCGATCGGCGATCCGAGCGTGCGCGACGCGCGCGCGGCGGCGCGGACGAGGAGATCGCCGCCCTTGAGCGACGTCATGCGCGCCATGAAGGCGACCGTTGGCGTCGCCCGCGTCGCGGCGGCCTGTCGCACCGGCGCACACGTGGGAAAGAGCGGGTTCGCGTGCACGCTGGCCGCGTCGGCGCCGTTGCGCACGAACTCGCGCCGCATGTGTTCGCTGGCGACGACGATCGCACGATACGAAGTGAAGAGCGCGCGCTGCTCAACGGTCCAGCGGTACTGCGCCACGAGCGCCGACGGCGACAACCGGCCGCACCGCCGCGGCAGGAAGAGCGCCGCGCAGGCGGGACCGAACACGCGATCGCACGGCACGTCCGACGGAAACGCGTGCCGCTTCAATCCGCTGACGCACGTGCCGAAATAGCCGTGCATGAACTTCACGACCGGCGCCAACGCGGCGAGTCCGCGATCGACGGCGAGCACGTTCATGTTGTGCGAGTAGCAGACGTCGGGCGCCCATCCGGCCGCGGCCGTCATCGCCGCGTCGAAGCCCGCCGCGGCGACGCTGATCTGCGGCAGCGCGGCGATCGCGTCGGACACCCGCGCCGGCAATCCGATCGGATCGCGGTGGACGAGCGCGACGGTGTGGCCGCGTGCGACGAGCGCGCCGACACACGCGTCGAGATACTGCTGCACGCCGCCGGCATCGCCGAAGCCGTCGTTCGCGATCAGGATGCGCATCATCGGGCCACCAGGCGCGCGGTGACGCCTTCGAGCGTCCACGGATCGGCGCCGGGCACGAGCGACGCCACGCGGAGGCCGAGCCGTTCGACTTCGCGCTCGATGTCGGCTTGCGACACGCCGCGCTCGCCCCACAAGGCCGGATGCAGCTCGACGAACAGCGCGAGCCGGCCGCGCGTGCGCCCGATCGTCTCCCGCGCGCCGCGGAGGACATCGAGTTCGGCGCCTTCGACGTCCACCTTGATGAAGTCCGGCGTGATGCCGTGCTGCGCGCAGAACGCGTCGACGGTCGTCACCGGCACGTCGACCGTCGCGCGCGACGAGGACGCCGCGGCGAGCCGCCCTTCGCCCGCCGTCGGCTCGACGATGAACGGCAGCGTGCCGATGGCGCCGCCGACCGCCGACGCAATCGGCGTCACGCACGACTCGAGCCCGTTCATGCGAACGTGCGTCGTCAGCCCGTCGTACGCGGACGCCGACGGCTCGAACGCGAAGACGCGGCCGGTGTCGCCGACCCAGCGGCCGAGCGGCATCGAGTAGGCGCCGACGTTGGCGCCGATGTCGAGCGCGACGGCGCCCGGACGCACCGCGTCGCGGAAGGCGCGAAACTCGACTTCGTTCCAACTGATGTGACGGTGCGCCGGCGCGACGAAGATCGTGTCGCCCGACGGCAGATCGCAGCGCAGTCCGCGGCCGAGCGTCCGCGCCGAGAGCGCGGCGTGATACAGCCGCTGAAGCGGCCGCCGCGCATAGCGGCCGACCGGCACGCGCCGCAGCCACGCGCTCGCGCGCTCGAGGAACGTCGGCTCGCGGAACTTGTTGGCGGGCGCGATCGTCAACGGCCCTTCGCTTTCAACACGACGTGCGCGCCTTGCTCGAACAGCGCGGCGCGCGCCGGCAGCGGCGCCGCCTCGAGCCCGAGCGCGAAGAAGACGTCGAGGACGTCGGCCGGACGAATACCGTAGTCCGGCCACTGCTCCGGATGCACCTCGACGACGACGGTGATGCGATCGCGAGCGGCGCGAATGACGTTCTTCGCGCCGGCGAGAACGTCGAGCTCGAGCCCTTGCACGTCCATGCGGATCCAGTCGGGCGGACGCGTCCAGCCGTGGCAGAGATCGTCGATCGTTACCACGTCGACCGGCACGCGCGCTTCGACGGTCGCAGCGGTCGCGATCATGTTGCGATACGGCTCGTCGCTCCACACGGCGAGCTCGCGGCGATCGGGTACCGCGCCGGCGGCGGCGCAACGCGCCTCGACGCGATCGGCAACGCCGTTGTAGGCGAGATGCCGCGTCAGCACGTCGTAGGAGCCCGGCGACGGCTCGAGCGCGAGGACGCGCCCGGTCGGGCCGACCCAGCGCGCCGCCAGGATCGCGTACGTGCCGAGGAACGCGCCGACGTCGACAACCGTGTCGCCGGGGCGCATGTGGGTCCGCAAGTACTCGGTCAGCGCCGGCTCGTTCTCGTGAGGCATGAAACGGCGCACCGACGGATCGATCCGCAGCGGCTCGCCGTTGACGTGCCACGGCATGCCCTTCCGACCGTACGTCGTCCGCAGCCACCAGTCGTAGGCGGGCTGAAGCGCGCGAACGGTGCCGCTCGTCCGGCCCATGCGATCGGCGATCGACGTCGCGATGCCGCTGATCACGATCGCGCTCCCCCGAGGCGTCTCGCGAGGGCGCCGGCGGCGCGAACGGCGGTTGCGGTCCAGCCAGCCGGCGTCGAGCGTCGCCACCACGTCACGCGCCGGCGCGGTGCGTCGCGCGCGATGATCGTGTCCCACCGCTCGTGGAACACGAGGCCGTTGCGCAGCACGCGCTGTTTGTACGCTTCGCTGAAGCCCTTCGAAATCGTCGTGCTGCCGAGATGGTGGTACGCGAGCGCGCGCTCGTACCCGTAGGTCGCGATCTTCCACCCCGCTTCCCGGATGCGGTAGCAGAGATCGGCCTCGTCCCACTCGGTCGGCACGAAGATCGGATCGAGCGCGCCGACGCGCTCGAGGCACGCGCGCCGCACCGCCCACGGACGGATGACGATGTCGACTTCCTGAAGACGGAACCAGTTCAACGGACCGGAACCGATCGTGCTCTGCAAGCGCCGCCAGTCGGTGAGATCCTCCCAGCGCTCGATTGGATCGGCGCACGGCGTGCACGTCAGGCCACGGCTCAGGCTGACGAGACCGACGTCGGCGTACGCATCAAAGGTCGCGAGCAGTTCCGGCACGAGCCAGCGCGCGCGCAGGAACATGTCGTCCTGCCACGCCAGCAGCACGTCGCCGCGCGCTTCGGCCAGGCCGCGGTTCGTCGCGCGCAGTTCGTGGACGTTGTCCTCGTGCACCCATCGCAGACGCCGGCGTCCCCACTCCGTCGCGCACGCCTCGTCGAGAAACGCGGGCGTGCCGTCGCTGCAGCCGTCCTCGACGACGATCACCTCGACGGGCAGCGCGCCGGCCATCTCGCGCCAGCTCTCGATGCACGTGCGAAGGACGTCGACGTTGTTGAACGTCGGGATCGACACCGACAGGCGCGGACGTCCGTCGATCATCGCGACAGCTCGTCGAGGAAGTCGAGATGCTGGCGCGCGACGATCGGCCACGCGTACACGGTTTCCGCGGCGCGCCGCCCCCGCGTCGCCAGCTCGCATCGGCGTGCGGCGTCGCCCAACACCGACTCGAGCGCACGCGTCCACGCGCCACCGTCCGCTTCGGGGACGATGACGCCCGCCTCCTGCACGACGAACGGCATCTCGCCGCTGTCCGACGCGACGACGGGGACGCCGCACGCGAACGCCTCGATCAGCATGCGGCCGAACTGCTCGCGCCACGTCGGTGTCGTCTGACTCGGCGCGCAGAGGACGGTCAGCGCGTTGAGGAATGCCGGCACGCGATCGTGCGCGACGTCCGATGCGATGCGCACGCGATCGCCGTGCGCCGCCGCCCACGCGCGCAGTTCGCCGTCGAGCGGACCCGAGCCGATGAACAGCGCACGCCACGGCGTCGACAGCGCCGCGAGCGTCTGCGTCAGGAGACGCACGCCCTTCTCCGGCACGAAGCGGCCCATGAATCCCACCACCGGCGTCTCATCGTCATCGCGCCAGCCGAGTGCGGCGCGCGTGGCGGCGCCGGCAGCCCGGTCGGGCGCGAACTGATGCACGTCGACGCCAACCGGAATCGTGCGCGCCGGCTGACGCCAGCCGCGCGCGTCGAGGACCTCGCGCGTCGTGCGGCCGAACGCGACGACACCGTCGGCTCGTCTGCGCGCCATGTCCTCGATCCAGTTGAACGGCGGCGGGTACCGCTTGAAGATGTTTTGAAACGTCGCGAACACGAGCGGCGTGTCGCGCGCCGTCGCGCGCGCGATTTGCGCCGCCGACGCGACGTACGGCTCTTCCCAGCAGTGCACTGCGTCCCACGGCTCGCGCAGCAGCGCGCGCAGCGCGCGGCCGTAGAGCATCGTGTGCACGCGTCCGCCGAATCGAATCGGCACCGGCACCACGCGGCACGGTTCTCCCGGCGCGGCCGTCGTCGTATGCCACGCGAAGTCGCCGTGAAACCGCGCGGGCGCGACGACGGTCACGTCCCATCCGCCGGCGCGCGCCATCTCCTGCGGGAGCCGGCGGTTCAGCTCGACGCAGTACGAGTGGCCGATGGCGAGCAGCCGTCGCGTCATCCGAACGCGGGCCATGTCCGCGACACACGGCGCCATCGCGCGACCGTCGCCCACGAAACGGCGTGCCGCCCCGCGACGATCGCAGGCATTTCGCGAACGAGCTCGTTGAGAATCCAGAAGAAGCCGCCGGCGTCGCGATGACCGCGGATCATCGAGAAATAGCGGGAGACGCGCACGGGCAGACTGACGAGCAGCATCGGCAGCGGTTCGTTGTACAGCGCGAACAGGCAGTCGTTGCGAACCGCGTAGCGCACGTACCGCGCCACGCTGCGGCCCGCGGGATCGATGTCGTGGATCACCCGGACCTGCGGCATGTAGACGACGTCGTAGCCGGCGTGCAGCATGCGAATGCAGAGATCCTTCTCTTCGCCGTAGAAGAAGAACGATTCGCGATAGCCGCCCGCCTGCAGGAACACCGACCGTCGAACGAAGTGCGCGAACCCGATATGCGACGCGACGTAGCAGGTGTAGTCGACCGGCGCCGGCTGCATGCTCGCGTCCCAGAGCGATCCGTCGGGTTCGGCCATCGCGCACGCAATGGCCGCCACACGCGGATGCGCGTCGAACAGCTCGAGCGGCGCTCGAATGCGTCCATCCGCGATCAGCGCCGCATCGTCGTCCAGCAGCAGGACGATGTCGGTCGAGGCGTCCTGGACGAGGCGGTTGCGGGCGACGATGGGGCCGTAGGCCTCCGGGTAACGGATGAAGCGGACGCGCGGCGCACGCGTCGCGCGGACGATGTCCTCGATCGGGACGTCGCCGTGGTCGTCGATGACGATCACCTCGGCCAGCGCGTCGCCGAGCGCCGTGACCGACGCGAGACACTGCCGCAGCGACTCGGGACGGTTCCGCGTGACGACGCCGACCGTGACGCGCGCGCGCAAACGATCAGACATGCGCGAGCTCCGGGCGTGCGGTCACCGCACGCTCGTACACGTCGAGCGTCCGCTGCGCCGTCGCGCCCCACGTCAGACCGCGGACGCGTCGGCACGCCGCCTCGGCAAGCGCTGCGCGTCTCGCGGGATCGCCGAGCAGGTCCGCGATGGCGTCGGCGAGCGCGGATGCATCGCGCGGCGGAACGACGAGGCCGTTTCCGCCCGCTTCGACCAGCGTCGTGGCGCAGCCAACGGGCGTCGTCACGACCGGCAGGCGCTGCGACATCGCTTCCATCAGCACCATGCCGAAGCCTTCGTAGGTCGACGGAAACGCGAGGACGTCGTGCGCGCGGTACGCCGCGATCACCTCGGCTTCGCTCGCGCGGTCGATGACGGTGAGATGCGGCTGCGCATGCGACGGAAACGCGGCACGGATGTCCGATGCCGGGATGCCGCCGCCGAGCACCGTCAAGGCGACCGGCGCGCCGGAAGGCTGAATCGTGACGCCGCGCTCGACGAGGCGCGCGAAGGCGTCGGCCAGATACGGGACGCCTTTGGTGTTGCTCCAGGTGCCGCAGAACAGGATGCCATGGCCGCGCCGCGAGTCGTCCGGCGCCGTGTCGCGGAACCGCGACGAGACGCCGTGCGACACGACGTCGATGTCGGCGTCGCGCTTCCATCCGCGTTCGAGGACGAATGCGCGATCGCCTTCGTTCAGCAGGATCAGGCGATCCGCGGCGCGCGCGGCCGCCTCGACCTGCGAGAGGCGGACCGCCGGGTAATACCAGCGCCGCGACCAGGGCTTCGCGAGCAGGCCGGCATCCGCGTCGGCGAGCATGCGGCGATAGTCCAGGTGGTCGAGGCCGTTCGATCGCGCGACGATCGCGGTGCCGTGCATGCCGCCGAGACGGCGCAGCACACCGAGCCAGAGCCCTTCGGCGCTCGCGGCATCGATCACGTCGTAGCGGCCGTTGCGGCGAATGGCGCGGCGCACGGCGCGGAAGGACGCGACCGGGGCGAGCGCCCACCGCACGGTGCGATGACGAAACCCGTCGCCAATGTCGTCGCCGAGCAGCACGTCGCAGACGTGGCCGGCCGCGCGGAATTCTTCCTGCAGCTTCAGCAGGACCTTCGTCGATCCAAGCCGCGCGTCGCGCGGGTAGTCGCCGACCAGCAGAATGCGCATCAGGCGCACACCGGCGCGCGTGACGGCTCGTGCAGCGCCGCGATCGTGTGTCGAAGGTCGAAGTGTGCGTCGTACAGGCGCCGTCCCGCGGCGGCGAGCCGCGCGCGCGCATCGGGTGACGCCAGCAGCCGCGCCGCTTCCGCGGCCATCGCCGCCGGGTCGGCGACGTCCACGAGCGCCACCGCCTCGGACGTGCGCCAGATCGGCTCGGTCAGCGGTCCGAGCGTCGCGACGACGCCGAGCCCGTGCGCGAGCGCCGCCATCGCGCTCGTGCGGCGCGTGCTGATGCCGTCGGGATACGGCTGGATCATCAGGTCGCATGCCGCGAGATGTGCCGACACGTCCCGTTCCGGCAGCCCGCTGGTCGCCCAGACGCGGTCGGCGAGCGACGGATCGCGCGCGACGAGCGCGTCGCGCAGATGCGCGCCGCGCGGGCCGATCAGCAGCACGCGACAGTCGGTGGCGGCGAGCAGCGGCGGGATCGCCTGCGCGAGCAGCTCGCGGATCGACGCCGGATAGGTGCCGAAGTGACCGACGATCGCACGGCCGTTCGCGTCCGCGCGAATCGCCGCGACGCGACCAGGATCGGCGCTGACCGCGATGCCGCTCGGCACCGGCATCCATCCGATCTCGATCGGACGCCGCATCAGCGGCTCGAGCATCGCACGCCAGGCGGGAATCGACACGAACGCGCGCGACGCCGATCGCAGCGCGAGCGTCGCCATCGCGCGGTTCGCGATCGCGAGCGCGTTCAGCACCGGCGACTGGCGGATGTCGAACGGAAACGCGACCTCGTGGAACATCACCCAGACATCGTCGGCGGCGCGTGACGCGAGCCAGCGGCAGAACGGCAGGTTGGCGCCCTTCCACCCGAACGCGTGCGGCACGTACTGCACGAGAAGACGCCGCGGCGCCGGCTCGCGATCGAGCGCCGCCTCGATCGCGCGACGCGACGACGGGCCGAAGGTGTCCGGCAGACGGGACACCGTGATGCCGGCGTCGAGCGGTTCGTCGCGATCGGCGGCGAACGGCGCCCACACGGCGACCGCGTCGCCCGCCGACGCAAGGCCGCGCGCGACCTGGCGCGTGTAAGTGCTCACGCCGCCGCGCTGCGGCGGGTATTCGCCCGTGATGATGTGCCACTTCATCGCGCGGTGCCGACGCGTTCGACGAGCCTCGCCGCCGTGCGCCGGCGACTCATGCGGCGCGGCGCACGCCGTACGCCTGCAGATGGAGCGCGAGCGGCGTCTGAATCGCGCCCGGCAGCTGCGCGATGCCGTAGATCCCGAGCCGCACGGCGTTCAACAACGCGGCGCGCGCCGACAGCGGGCGGCTCGGCGCGAGCTCGGGCGGCGCGGTCCGTACGGTCGACGACAGGCCCGCGCGCTCCAGCGCGAGCGCCAGCGATCCCGGTGAGAAGTGGTTGACGTGGACGAGATTGTCGGCGAGCGTCGCGCGATGCGACGTCAGCGCGGCGAGCGCCCGCTCCTTCATCGCCTGCGCCGACCCGCTCGGCACCTTGATCGCCAGGACGCCGTTCACGTCGAGCATCGACGTGAGCGTCGACAGGATGTCGAGTGGCGCGGGAATGTGTTCGAGCACGTCGGTCAGGACGATGGCGTCGTAGCGGCGCCCGTCGGCGGCGAGCGACGCGGCGTTGATTTGATGCACGCGCGCACCGGAGTGCGCCGCGGCGTAGGCCGCGGTCTTCGGATTCAGCTCGACGCCCTCGGCGTTCCAGCCGGCGTCGACCGCGAAGCGCAGGAATCGTCCGGCGTGCGCGCCGACGTCGAGCAGCCGGCGCCCGCTGCGGCCGACGCGCCGTTCGAGCTCGCGCAGGATCGATCGGAAGATCAGATCCTTGTAGCCGGTGTGGAACTCGTTCGCGATCCACGCCTCGTCCCACCGCTGGTCGTACATGCGATCGAAGTAGCGCGGCAGCGCCGGCAGCGCCTCCGGCTGACCGAAGCCGCAGGCGGCACAGCGCACGAGGCGAAGCGTCGCGCCGCTGTACTCCGCCAGATCGTGATCCTGATCGTCGTGACGATAGACGTCGAGTTCGAATCGCAGCGTGTGATATGGCTGCAACTGTCGGCCGCCGCAGATCCAGCACGCATCGATCGGTGTGAACCCGACCGCGGTCATGCCGCCTCCACCGCCGACACGATCTCCTCGGCCATGACGTCCCACGTCCGCGCGCGCAACGCGCGCGACGCCGACGCGGCGAGATCGCGCCACGCCTCGAGCCGTTCGCGCCACACGCGCAGCCGCGCCGCCAGCTCCTCCGCGTCCTCTGGATTTCGCAGCAGCAGCTCGCGCATCGCCGCACCGTACCGCTCGGCGACGCCCGCCGACGCCGACACGATCGCCGGCACGCCGCGGCACAACGCTTCGTGCGGCGAGAGGCCGTACGCTTCGTAGCGCGCCGGATGCACGAAACCGTCGAGCGCCGCCAGCACGGCCGGCACGTCGCTGCGGAACCCGGCGAACCGGATGCGCGCAGCGAGCCCGGCGTCGGCGGCGCGCTGACGCCACGCCGCCAGCTCGCTGCCGACGCCGACGGCGACGAGGTCCGCGTCCCAGCGCGCGTCGGCGCACAGCGCGCGCCAGGCCGTGAACAGCGTGTCGAAACCCTTGCGGCGATCGCCCAGCGCGCCGACGAAGCCGACGAGCGGACGCTGGCGGTCGGCGCCGAGCGCCGCCTTCGCCGCGTCACGGTCGACCGGCGTGACGGGCGAGAAGCGATCGGCGTCGACGCCGTAATACACGACTCGGACGCGCGCCGGATCGATCGCATACGCGCGCAGCACATCGTCGCGCGTCCGCACGCTGTTACAGATGACGAGCGACGCCGACGCGAGCGCCGCGCGCTCGGCGGCGAGGTCGCGGCGGTGCACCAGATCGTGTTTCGCGCGCCGCACGATCGAGCCGCGCAGCTCGGGGCGATACGCCGCGTGCAGGTAGTGGACCCACGTCGCGGCGCCGGCGATCCGGCAGTTGCCGCCGTTGACGATCGCACGCGCGCCCGGCGTCGCCCGCCGCGCCGCCCACGCGCGGCGCCCGGCGCGATCGAGCAGCGGCGCGCCGACCGCGTGCGCGCCCAGCGGACGCGGCACGCACTCGACGGAGAGCTGCGCGCCGCGCAGGTCGTCCCACGCGCGATGCGTCACGAGGTGGACCGGCGCGCGCGCCGCGAGATAGCGCGCCAGCGCGTGGTTCGCCGCGTCCATGCCGCCGAGCGGCGTGAAGTCGCCGGCGACGATCAGCCAGTGGCTCACTCGGTACGGGGACGCGAGGCCATCGCGCCGTGCAGCGCGCCCTCGAGAAACCAGAACTGCATGCCGGCGGCGGTGCCGAACGGCACGAACGTCAGCAGGAAGAACAGTGTTCCGAAATTGGTGGCGACGACGATCGACGCCAGCAGGCGATCGGCGGGATCGGCGAGCGTCCGCACGAGACGCATGTCGACGCCGACCGTCGCGATGAGCGCCAGCGAATACAAGATCAGGAGCGGCCATCCGCCGTCGAGAATCCACGCGTTCGGCTGCACCTCGGCAAACACCGCGTCACGATCGATCCCGCCGCTGTCGCTGCCGAAATACGCCGCCGCCATGCCCCATCGCGCGAGACCGGCGCCGAACGGGAACTGCTGCACGAGATCGGTGAACGCGTATTCGACCTGCACGCCGCGCGCCTGGTAGTAGGTGGTCCGCGGGTCGTCGCCGATGAGCGTCATGAACCGCTCCTGCACGCTTTCGCCGCCGAGCATCGTCGCCAGCGACAAACTGGCCACGACGATCGCGGTCGCGATACTCGCGAAGCCGGCTGCACGCTTCCCCTGCCGCTGCCACGAGATCAAGACGACGTACAACCCCATCATCGCGAGCGTGACGACGAACGACGCTCGGACGTGACTGAGATAGATCGCCGCCATGCCGAACACCGCCATCCCGAGCGCCGGCAGGCGCTTCCACCAGGGCAGCGGCTCGAGGAAGAAGATCAGCCCGAGCACGGCCGCGAGCGACCCGGCGCTGCATACCGCGCCCGGCGTGTCGAACAGACCGGGCGGCCGGACGATCGGGCGGCCGCCGGGCCCGATGTAGGTGACCGCCGCGAGCGCGTCGCGTCCTTCGACGCCGCTGAAGACCGGCGACAACTGCCGCGGCATCCAGCGATCGGGGTCGTACACCTGCAGCACGCCGACGAGCGAGTTCAACCCGTTGCAGAGCAGGATGATCGCGAGGACGCGGATCAGGCGCTGGCGCGACGTGACGTACGCGGGCACCCAGAACACCGGACAGAAGATCGCGAAATACAACGCCGCGTGCGCCACGCCCGCGAGGATGCCGGGCGTCTGCGGATGGAAGATCATCGCGCCCAGCAGCATCGTGATCATCATCAGCCAGCGCTCGGCGGGATGGTGCGTCTCCTTGCGGCCCGCGCGATCGAACCACCACAGCGCGAACGCGTAGATGCTGATGCCGTACGCGCCGACGCGCGCCGGCAGCCGATACGGCTGCGAGTTCGGCAGATAGAGGATCGCCGGCAGAAACGTCAGGCCGATCGCGAACCACTCGGCGAAGCCGTGCGGCACCCAGCGGCGGTCGCCCGGGCCGTCCGCCGACGGATCGTCGGACGCGGCGTCGAAGAGCGTTTCTTCCGGCTCGATCTCGTCCGGCGGCCAGGGAATGGCGTCAGGCGCGTCGTAGTTCACGATGTGCGACCAGTTCTTGGATGATGGCGGCGAGTTGACGGGCGTAGACGTCAGGCGCGCCGACGCGTTCGATGCGCTGCCGCGCGGCGCCGCCGAGCGCGACGCGGCCGGCCGCGTCGGCAATCAGATGGTCGAGCGCCGCCGCCAGCGCTCGACGATCGCCCGGATCGACCAGCATGCCGGTCGCGCCGTCGTCGATCAATTCGGGAATCGCGTTGATGCGGGTGCCGATCGCCGGCAGGCCGGCGGCCGCGGCTTCCTGAAAGACCATCCCGAACGCTTCGCTGCGCGTCGGCATGACGAACAGATCGGCGCCGCGCCACATCTCACGCCACGCGTCGGAGTACGGCGCGATGCCACGGACGACGCGCACGCCGTCGGGCAGCGACCGCGGATCGAGCGGAAAGTCGGTGACGAGGTCGAGCGTCGCGCGCGCGCCGAACGCGCCGGCGCGCCACGCCTCGAGCAGATCGAAGCCGCCTTTGCGCGGGAAATCGCCGCCGACAAACACGGCGCGCGGCCGCGCCGTGCCGGGACGCGCGCGCCGCTCGGCGGTCCACGCCGGATCGAACGCGGCGAGGTCGACCGGATACGGCAACACGCGCGTCTTGGCCGCACAGTCGGGCTGCGAGCGCGCGAGGTCGCGCGCCGCCCACGCCGACGTCGAAATGATGGCCGCGGCCGACCGGAACACGCGCGCATCGCGCGACGCGTTGGGCCGGTACGTCAGGCGCGCCAGCGAGCCGGGCAGCTCGAGGCTCGCGAGCCGCTGCGTCGCGTCGATGGAGACGATCGTCGGCGTGCGCGCCATGCGATCGAGGCTCGCGTACGCCGCCGCCTGCGTGTGAAAGTGCAGTAGATCGGCCGCGCCGACGCGCCGCTCGATCCGATCGATCCGCCGCCGCGCGAGCAGCCCCACGTTCATCTCCTCGCGCCAGCGCCGGAGATCGAGATTCGCCGCCGGCCCGCTCGACGGCGCAAGCGGCAGGCTGAGCAGGCGACGCACCGCGCGATCGAACAGCGTCAGCTCCGAGCTGAGATCGATGTGGCTCGCGTCGACGTCGGGCAGCGCCGCCACGGCGGCGCGAACGAGACGTCCGACGACGCGATGGCCGAGGAAGCCGGAGTTGACGAAGATCGCGCGCACTCAGCGCCCTCCGGTCACGCGGCGAATCGCGATCGCGAGACGGCTGCGGTAGATGTCGGGATGCGCCGTCCGCACGATCGTCGCGCGCGCCTGTGCACCCATCGCGCGGCGGCGTGTCGGATCGCCGATGAGATCGGACAGCGCCGCGGCGAGCGCCGCGCGATCGCGCGGCGCGACGAGCCGGCCGGTCGCGCCGTCGTCCACGAGCTCTGGGACGGCGTTGAGCCGCGTGCCGATCGCGGGCAGCCCCGCGGCCGCCGCTTCCTGGAACGCCACGCCGAACGCTTCGTCGCGCGTCGGCAGCACGAAGAGATCGGCGCCGCGCCACTCGGAGCGGTACCGGAACAGATCGAGGTTCCGGAAGCGGCTGCCGCCGTTCGGCGCGAGGCGAACGCAGAGCGCGCGGCGGACGACGCGATCGAAGGCGGTGAGGTCGTCGGACAGGACGATCTGGCGCGCGACGATCTCGGTGTCGCCGCGAAACGCGCGATCGACGAAAAGCGCAAACGTCCGCTGACCGAGCAGCCCTGAATTGACGAACAGGACGCGCGTCATCGCACGACGCCCGCGCGGCGCCACAACACATGCGGCCAGGCGCCGAGACGCGACGTGGACGCGAGCGGCGACAGCAACGCGTCGACGTCGACCGTCGCCGCAGCGGCGCGGCGATGGCTGTCGAGCGAGTGATCGATCGCCCAGCCCAGGAAGCCGGCGTCGCGCAGCAGGTCGCAGACCGCATCGACGGAGCTGCCCAACGCCGTCAGCGCCGCCGGATGCAGTTCGAGAATGATCCGGTCGATGCGTCGCGCGGCAAACGATCGCGTCAGGCCGCGAAGCGCGGCGGCCTCGCCGCCTTCGATATCCATCTTCAGGACGTCCACGTGCCCGACGCTCGCCTCGTCCAGCACATCGTCGAGCGGACGGCCGGCGACGACGATCGCGTCTGCGCCCGCGTCCGCCGTGGCGGTCTCGGCGATCCCGTAGTTGCCCGACGCGCTCGCGCGATCCGGCTCGTAGCGCGCGAAGTGCAGCGCCCGCGGCGCGTCGCTGGCGGCGACGCCGACAATCTGCACCGTCGCGAGGCGGTTCGCCGCGACGTTGGCGCGGATCGCGTCCACGGCGGTCGGGTCCGCTTCGATGCAGACGATGCGGCCGGAGGGTCCGGTGAGATGCGCGGCGAGCAGCGTGAAGTAGCCCCAGTTCGCGCCGACGTCGACCACCGTCATGCCCGGCTTGACGAGATCCTGCAGGATCGCGGTCTCCTGCGGTTCGTACCGGCCCGTCAGGTACGCGTCGCGCATGAGGCCGTCGCGCAGATCGCAACGGAAGGCGAGCGATCCGAAACGCGCGGGCAGCTCGGCCCAGAAGGGTTCGCGGACCGAGCGCGAGATCGCCAGCGCGGCGCGATGACGGCCGAACGGCAGGCGGCGCACGATCGTCGCGGCCGCGCGAATCGCCAGCGGTGCGCGGCGCGGCGCGACGCTATCCATGCGGCCGCCGCCCGATGGCGAGGACGTTGTCGGAACAGAGACGCGGAAACGTGCGCGCGACTGCGGCCGGATAGTGCGCGGCCGACAGCGGCAGGCGACCGTGCCGCGTGAACGCGATCGCCACCGACTCGACGCCCGCCGCGCCGAGCGCGCGCTGCAAATCGCTCGCGAGCAGCGCCGTGCGGTGCACCGGGTACATCGCGTCCTGGAATGCCGAAAACCGCTGCTTCGTGACGAGCGTCAGCAGGCTCAACGCGCTGAGCTGATTCGGCGTCGTCACGGCAATCCACGCGCCGGGCCGCGCCAGGCGCACGAGCGCGCGCACGAACGCCCAGGGATTCTCGAGATGCTCGATCGTCTCGACCGCGACGACGACGTCGCCGGCGAAATTGGTGGCGGCCCAGTCCGCGCCGTCAAGGTCGGCGAGGTGGAAGTCGACGTCCGCCGGCAGATCGTCGTAGCGCACGGCGTCGAGTCCGACGTAGCGATCGAAGCGGGCGCCGAGATAGCGACGCAGATCGCCGCGTCCGCAGCCGACGTCGACGCACGTGCCGCCGCGCACGCCGCGCGCATCGAGCGCGTCGGCGAGCGCGCGGTAAATCATGGCGCTGCTCGCCCCGAGCGTGGCGCGGGCGCGCGCGTCGAGGTTCACCGTGCGATCACCATGCGGCGTGCGACCGGCAGAAGCTCGTGCAGCCGGCGGAGCTGACGCGTCGGGTCGCACAGCATCGCGGCGCGCGATGGACCCGCGCGGCCGAGCGATGCGCGCACGTCGCGGTCCGCGATGAGATGCGCCAGCACGTCGCGGAGCCGATCGGCGTCGGCGGGCGGCACCAGCCGCCCGCACGACGCGTCGACGATGTCGGGGGCGCCGCCGATGCCGCTGGTGACGACCGGCAGCCCGGCGGCGAGCGCTTCGACGAACACGATCCCGAACGGCTCGGGCTGCGCATTCGGCTGGCAGTAAATGTCCGCCGCCGCCAGCACACGCGGCACATCGTCGCGTTCGCCGGCGAAGCGGACGCGATCGCCGATGCCGAGATCGATCGCGCGCGCGCGCAGCGAGGCCTCGTACTCGCGTTCGGCGCGACGCTGCGCGCCGCCGACGATCCAGCACGTCCAGCGGCGATCGTCGCGCAGCGCCGCGAGCGCCTGCAGCAGCGTCGCGTGGCCTTTCCACGCCTCGAGGCGGCTGGCCTGCACGACGACGACGGCGTCGTCCGAGGTCTGCCACTGCGCGCGGATCGCGGCGCGGTCGGATGGCGGCAGCGTCGCCGGCGCGACGTCGAGCGGCGCATGCACGACGGCGCACGGCACGCCGGGAAACGCGCTCGTCATCGTCTCCGCGGTGAAGGCGCTGTTGGCGACGACCAGATCCGGCGGCGTGCGCCGCGCCCACCGTTCGGTCCAGTGGCGGCCGCGCCACGCATCGTGCGCCCAGAACGTCAGCGGCAGGTTCGTCCGCCGGACGATCGACGCAAACAACGCGTGCGACCACGGCGCGTGGACGACGCAGGTATCGAAGGACTGCGCGGCGACGTGCGACGCGAGACGGCGCCGGGCGTCGCGAACGCTGCGCGGACGGCTGACGCGCACGGGCGCGAGCAGCCGCACGTCGGCGCCGCAGGCGCGCAGCTCGCGCGCAAGCCGCGCGTCGAAGCAGAGCGCGAATGCGTGCGCGGCGCCGGATCCCGCGGCATGACGCGCGAGCGACAGCAGGATCGTCTCGATCCCGCCGAACAGGTTGCCGCTATAGACGTGAAGGACTCGCACAGCACGATTCGTAGATCGGCACGAGCTCGCGCGCGAGCCGCGCGCGATCGAACCGTCGCTCGGCGGTCGCGCGCGCCGCGCGTCCGAGCGCGGCCCGCCGCGCCGGATCGAGCGTCAGCGCGCGGATCGCCGCCGCAAGGCCGTCGACATCGCCGGGCTCGTGCACGAGGGCGTCGACGCCAGGCGTGACGAGCTCCGCGGCGCCGCCCGCGTGGCTGACGACGAGCGCGCGTCCCGCCGCCATCGCTTCGGCGATGACGAGCCCGAACGGCTCCGGCGCCGTGCTCGCGTGGACGACGACGTCGAGCGCGCGCAGCGCGGCATCGGCCCGATCGACGACGCCGGTGAAGGCGACGCGGTCAGCGACGCCGAGGCGCGCGGCGAGCGCACGCAGTTCCTCGACGGACCACTGGCTCTGCTCCGTCTGGTACACCGGCCCGCCGACGATGTACGCACGCAGCGGCAGGCCGGGATCGAGCGACGCGATCGCCCGCAGAAACGTGTCGTGACCCTTCCAGCGCGCGAACGTGGCGAGCAAGCCGACGCGAACCAGGCCGGCCGCCGCGGACGGCACGCCGGCGAGACGATCCAGATCCAGCGCGTCGCCGTGCGGCGCGAAGCGATCGAGATCCACGGCGTTATGCAGACGCGTGACCTCGACGTCCGCGCCGAGCGCCTGGCGGACGTCGTTCGCCACGCTGTCGGAGTTCGCGATCACGGCCGCCGCGCGTCCGGCATTCCAGCGCAGCAGCCGCTGCGATACGCGCCGCGCGCCGAGGTAGTCGTGCACATGCCACACGACGGGCGCGTCGGTGGCGTACACGCCGAGCAGATGCATTTTCAGCCCGTTGGTGTGCACGAGGTCGGGGCCGAACGGCGCGAGCGCCGCGCGCAGCGCCGCCGCATAGCCGGCAATCGGCCCGACGGCGAGGCCGACCTGCGCGGCAAAGCGCGCGGGTCCGCCGGCCGCGACCGCTCCGGTCTCGCCGAGGCGCGCGACCGCCGGCGGGAACGGCACGATCGCCACCGCGACGCCAAGCGCCTGCGCGCGCGCGACGAGCGGGCCGTCGGCGGCGGCGACGAGCAGCAGCCGCCACTCGGGCGCGGCCGCCCGGACGCTGGCGAGCATGTCGAGCAGGCACGTCTCCGCGCCGCCCAACTGTCCGCTCGCGCTGAGGTACGCGATGCGCAATCTAGAAGAGCCGCTGCCCGACGACGAGCTCGTCGTTCGGCTGGATCTTGTCGCTCGTCTTCACGGAGATCTCCTCGATCTTGCCGTTCACCTCGCGCTTGATCGAGATGCGCCGGTCCGAGCCGCGATCGGTGAGGCCGCCCGCGAGCACGAGCGCACGCGCGACCGTCATCCCGCTTTCGTAGACGAACGCGCCCGTGTTCTTCACGGCGCCGCTGACGTAGAACTTCTTCGCTTCCGGCACGTTGATGATGTCGCCGTCCTCGAGGACGACGTCGCGTCCGGCCTTGCCGATCTCGAGCTCGCGGCGATCGACGGTGATCGTCTCGCCCTCTTTCTGGCCCGGCTTCGGCGCACGTACGACCGTCACCTCGTTCGCGGCGGCCGAGGTCGGCGACCCGGCCAGCGTCAGCGCTTCGAGCAGGCTCATGGTGAGACCGGTCAGCGTGACGCGCTGCGGCGCGCGAACGGCGCCGGTGACGAGGACGCTCCGCGCTTTGTACTGCTCCACGCCGACGAGGACCTGCGGATTCTTGATCCAGTCCTTTTTCAGCTCGGCGGCGATCTTGTTGCGCAGCGCTTCGACCGTCATCCCCGCGGCCTGCTGCCGTCCGATGTACGGCATCGTGATCGTGCCGTCGCTGTCGACAAGGTACCGGCGCGTCAGATCCGCTTCGTCGACGACGGTGATGGAGAGCGTGTCGGCGGGGCCGATCACGTACTGATCGAGGACCGTCGGCGGCGGCGTCGCTGCCGGCGGCTGCGTCGCCGGTCCTTCGGGCTTCGGGATCGCGAAGTCGGGTTTGTACGGCGGCGTTTGCGGCGCCGGCTGGGGCGAAGGTTGCTGCGCGCCGAGCGTCGCAGCGAGGAGGATGAGCGCCGTGGACGAGACGAAGACGTTGAACCGCATAACTCTTCCCATCACCTAGTCGGACACCCGCGACAGCGGAATGCCGAGCTGCCGCGCTTTCCGGTACAGATTTGGACGCTGAATGCCGAGGGTCTGCGCGGCTTCCGCCATGCGCCAGCCGTGATGCTGGAGCACGGCCGCGATGTAGTCACGCTCGAAGCGCAGACGCGCCTCGCGCAGGTTCGGTGCCGGACGAAACGCCGGCGGCCGCGCGTCGAGGCGCAGCGCCGGCAGCAGATGCTCGACCTGAATCGTGCCGTCGGCGCTGTCGGCGACGACGCGCTCGAGGACGTGGCGCAACTCGGCGACGTTGCCAGGCCAGGCGAGCGCGCCGACCAGCGCGAGCGCGGCGTTGGTGAAGGTCCGCGTTCCGCCGCCGTGCGCCTCGCCGATCTCGTCGAGCAGCCGCGTGGCAATGGCGGGGACATCTTCCGCCCGGTCCCGGAGCGGCGGCAAGTCGATTCGCACCGCGGCAAGGCGCCGGTACAAATCGGTGCGCAGGCGATTGCCCTGCACCTCGGTGTCGATCGACGGCGCCGCGCTGGCGATCATCCGCCACGCGGTCGCGACCGGCACGCCGTCGATGCGCACCTCGCCGTCGCGCACGACGCGCGCGAGCTTGGCCTGCGCGTTCGCCGGCAGCTGGGCGATGTCGCGAAGAAACAGCGTGCCGCCGCGCGCGGCGGCGATGCGGCTGTCGGCCGACACCGGTTCGAGATCCGTCTCAACGGCCGCGTCCGGCGATCCGAACAGCAGCGCGTCGACACGCGACGGATCGCCACCGTCGCAGTCGACGGCGACAAACGGACCGCCGACGCGCCGGCCGCGCGCGTGCAGCTCCTGCGCGATCGACTCCACCGCGACGCCGGTTTCGGCGGTGATGAGCACGCCGGCGTCGATGCTCGCGGCGCGCCGGACCAGCTCCTGGAGTCGCGTCGCCGCCGGCGAATTGCCGACGAGCTCGATCGCGCTCGGCGGCAGCGTCGGTCGCGCGAAGCGCAGGCGCGCGTCCGCAAGACTCAGCGTATCGGCCATATCTCGTCTCTTTCTGGGGCTGGGAGGGCTGGTGGCGGCTGGGTCGCTGGTACAGCTCCGCCCCGTCACTTACAGGACTAATAACGACTATTAGTGACTTATTATGACTCTAATTGCCAATTGTGTCAACACCGATACGCGGACCGGTGATCGCGGATACAGGATGCCAGAACAGTTATCGGCAGGTGACGATGTATCCGTCAGGATGCGGAGGTGTATCGAGCAGGAAACGACGCGGGGCGATCAGCTCTGCGGCGGCGGCGCACCGGTCGAGGTCGGGGCGCTGCTGCTCGAACTGGGTGGCGTGACGATCGTCTGACGGCTGTCGAAGAGCGCGTTGATGAAGAACGCCAGGCCCATGACGACGAGGAAGCCGCCGACGCCGACGGCCGTGGAGGTGTCTTCGTGGCCGGCGAGCGAAATCAGCACCATCAGGCCGAAGCCCACACCCATCAGCGTCACGCCGGCGCGGCGGTGACGGTTGCCCGTGTGGCTCTGAAGCTGCCGGATGCGCTGGACCTGCTCGAGACGGGTGATGGCGTGGTCGAAACCCTTCGGATCCGATTCGGGGGCGGGCACCATGCCGCGCTCGATCATCGCGATGCGCTCGCGGATTTCGAGCTCGCGCAGCCGCGATTTGTTGATGATGCTGACGATGACGACCGCGATGCCGCCGATGATGGCGACAATCGGGATCAGCATCCCCACGATGGCCGGGCTCAACACGTCGTCCACGATCTGACTCCTCGGACAGATTAGACTGGCGGCGTCATCCGATTGTTTCACGCGCGGCTGCGAAACATTTTCCCCGGCCGCATGTTCTAATACGACAGCCGATGGAGTCGAACGAGCGCGAGCTCGTCGAGCGGTGCCGCTCGGGCGATGAGCACGCGTTCCAGGAGCTGGTCGATCGGTACAAGGATCTGGTGTTCGCGTTGATCGCCCGCACGGTGCAGGATCGTGCACGGGCGGAAGACCTGGCGCAGGACGTCTTTCTGCGCGTGCACCGCGGCCTCCCCTACTTCCGCGGCGAGGCGCGCCTCTCGACCTGGCTGTATCGCATCGTCGCGAACGTCTGCGCTCAGGAGGTCCATGGGCGGCCCGCGCCGGTGTCGATCGAGGACGAGCGCGTGCGGGCGCGCGTCACCGAATCGACGGCGCGGCGCGATCAGCAGTTCGGCGATTTCGAGCTGCGCGATCGTCTGGAAAAAGCGATCGCGCGGCTGCCGTCGAACTACCGCTTCCTGATCGCGGCGCACTACCTCGAGGGGGTGCGCTACGAGGAATTGGCCGAGGCGCTGCAGTTGCCGCTCGGCACCGTGAAGACGCAGCTGCACCGGGCCAAACAGCAACTGCGCCGGCTGCTCGAAACGGAATTGAAGTGAATGTTTTGTGACGAGGCGTTGAACAGCGTCGAGGCGATCGCCGCAGGCGAGCTGACGCCCGAGGGGCGCATCGCCGAGCACCTGACGACGTGCGCCGACTGCGCCGCCGCGCTCGAATCGGCGCGGCGCGTGGAGCGGCTGCTGCGCGCGCGTCCGGCGCCGTCGGCGCCCGCGCAGTTCACGACGCGGACGCTCGGTCGCGTCCGCCGCGCGCGCTGGCGCAGCGAACAGGTGGTCGACGCCGGCTTCAACGCCGCGATCGCGCTGATCGTCGCCGGCGTCGTCGTCGGCATCTGGATGCTCGCGCATCGCACCGGCTTGGCCGCGGTCAGCAACGACGCGGTGGAGCTGTTCGCGACCGGCCTCTCGGCGTTCGCGCGCCGCGTCGGCCCGTCGCTGCCGCTCTACGCCGGCGCCACCGCGCTCGTCGGCACGGCGCTCGGCATCTGGTGGTGGGCCGAGCGGGACATGCAGGCTTGAGCGATCGCCGGTGGCGCGAGGCGCGATGACACCGCTGCTCAAGTGGGTCGGCGGAAAGCGCCAGCTGCTGCCGCAGCTCCGGCAGTTCTATCCGCGCGCGTTCGGCCGCTACATCGAGCCGTTCTTCGGATCCGGCGCGGTGTTCTTCGATCTTCACGCGAGCGGGCGGCTGCAGGGTCGCGATGCGGTGCTCATCGACTCCAACGCGGATCTGATCGGCTGCTACGAGACGCTGCGCGATGCCACCGACGCGGTCGCCGGCGAGCTCGAGCGGCTCGCGGCCGGTCACGCGGCGGGCGGACGCGCGCATTACTTCGACGTGCGCGACGAGCGCTTCAATCGGCTGCGGCAGGAGCGCCGCGCGGCGGACGGCCGGATCGCGTACACGCCGGAGCTCGCCGCGATGCTGATCTACCTGAATCGCACCGGCTTCAACGGCCTGTTCCGCCTGAACAAGCGCGGCGCGTTCAACGTGCCGCCGGGCCGGTACGATCGGCCGAAGATTGCGGATCGCGCGAAGCTGGCGCGCGTCGCCGACGCGCTGCGCACGCCGGGGGTGCAACTGGTGTGGGGCGGCTTCGAGCGCGCGCTCGAGTTCGCGCGCGACGGCGACTTCCTCTACTTCGATCCGCCGTATGCGCCGGTGAGCCGCACGGCGAATTTCACGTCGTACACCTCGCCGCGCTTCGACGCCGCCGATCAAGTGCGGTTGCAGCGCGTCGTCGTGGAGCTCGCGCGGCGCGGCTGCGACGTGCTGGTCAGCAATTCGACGGCGGCCGAGATCGGCGCGCTCTACGAGCGCAGCGCGGACGCGCACGCCGCCGGGCTGCACGCGTTCCGTGTTGCGGCGCGGCGCGCAGTCAACAGCGACGCGTCACGCCGCGGGCCGGTCGAGGAATACCTGATTAGTAACGTGAAGCGGGATCAGACGCCGGCGACCCAGACGAACTGACCGCACTGCGGGCACGCGTAGGCCATGCGCAAGTCGCCCTCGAAGGAAACGAAGCCGCCACGTCCGTGCTGCGCGCACGAGGGACAGATGGCGGCGGCGTCGGCTTCGAGCGTCGCCACACGCAACTGCCGTCCAGTCGTCGGACACGGAATGCTCGCGGGAACGGTCGAGGTACGCAGGAGGCGGAGCTTGCCGTCGTCGCCGGCTTCGCGCCGGAAGAGGCCGTGATAGAGGTCGGGCATGGGAACGCGCATCGTACCACACCCCAGCTCAACGGCCCGAAGGCGTGCTAGGCTGTGGACATCCTAAGGTCACGCGAAAGTGGCGGAACTGGCAGACGCGCCGGACTTAGGATCCGGTGGGGAAACCCGTGAGGGTTCAAATCCCTCCTTTCGCACCAGCCTTCGCTCGCCTGGTTGTGGCGCGAGCTTCGGCCCGGCAAATCCCCTGACAGTTCTGGCGCGGACACGACCGGTCGCGCCGCAGCGCCGCAGGCGCGGAGGCGGATGAAAACAGAATTCGTCGACGTGAACGAGACGCGCAAGAACGTGCGCGTCGAGATTCCCAGCGAGATCGTCGACGCGGAAATCGACCGCGTCGCGAAGGACTATTCGCGCAAGGCGCGCGTGCCGGGCTTTCGTCCGGGCAAGGCGCCGGCGCGCGTCATCAAGACGCGCTACAAGGAGCAGATCCTCCACGACGTGCTGCACGACCTCGTGCCGCGCGCGGTGGACGACGCGCTGCGCGAGCGCGGCGTGGAGGCGGTCGACACGCCCGACGTGCGCGACGTGGCGATCGACGAGGGGCAGCCGCTGACGTTCACGGCGTCGTTCGATACCGTGCCCGCCTTCGAGCCGGGCGATCTGGCGGCGATCACGATTCGCAAGCCCGGGGTCGCGATCGATGACGAAGCGGTGAACGGCGCGCTCCAGCGGCTGCGCGACCGCGCGGCGCGGCACGAGCCGGTCGAAGGACGCGGCGTCGATCACGGCGACACGGCCGTGATCGATCTCGAGCGGAGGGATCCCGACGGCAAGAGCGACACGCACGAGAACGTGTCGATCGAGCTCGGCGCGAAAGCGAACCCGCCTGGCTTCGACGAACAATTGCTCGGCCTGACGCCGGGCGCGACCAAGTCGTTCGACATCCACTATCCGTCGGACTACCCAATCGGGGAGCTGGCAAATACGACCGTGTCCTATACAGTGAAGGTCAACGCGCTGAAGCGTCGCGTGCTGCCCGAGCTCGACGACGAGTTCGCGAAGGACCTGGGGCTCGACTCGATCGACGCGCTGAAGACGCGGGTGCGCGAAGACCTCGAGCACGAGGCGATGCACGCCGCGGAACGCGAGATGCGCGCCGAGCTGATGAAGCAGCTGGCGTCGCGTCTGCCGTTCGAGGCGCCGGCCTCGCTCGTCGAGCGCGAGGTCGAGCACCGGATCGAAGACTTCGCGCGCCGGCTGATGGAGCAGAACATCGATCCGCGGACGGCCGGCATCAACTGGAACGACTTCCGCGAGAGCCAGCGCGAGGTGGCGCGCGAAGCGGTGGCGGCGGGGCTGGTGCTGGACGAGATCACGCGGCGGGAACAGATCAGCGTGGGCGAGGACGAGATCGCGAGCGAGATCGACCGCTACGCGGAGCGCACGGGACGGACGCCGGCGGCCGTGCGCGCGGCGCTGGAGCGCGAGGGGGGAATCTCGCGCGTCGCGGCCGGATTACGCCGGGAGAAGTCGATTGACTTGGTGATGTCGCGTGCTACAATTTCGTCGTAACAGCCCGCACGCGTCATCTCCCACACAACCGTTTTCAGATCGCTTATGACCTACGATTCGCGTCTCCAGCTCGTCCCTATGGTGGTCGAGCAGACCAACCGCGGCGAGCGCGCCTACGACATCTTCTCGCGGCTGCTGAAGGACAACATCCTGTTCATCGGCACGCCGATCGA
>Ga0070741_10001223_pt1 | contig 80673 bp, 79 predicted proteins | sample Coa_R1_4_FD_66440 | JGI IMG/M metagenome (GOLD analysis project Ga0070741, IMG submission 66440) | Surface soil microbial communities from Centralia Pennsylvania, which are recovering from an underground coalmine fire - Coalmine... | ecosystem: Environmental > Terrestrial > Soil > Unclassified ...
CCGCGTATTCCCGGCGCGCTGGCTCGGTCACAGGGCCCCCTTTCCGGTGCGTGGTTCGGTAACACCGGTTTTGAGGCAACCCCTTCCGTTTCGGTAACACTTGTTCTGAGGGTGATCGCACGCTTGACCCGCGCCCGGGCCAGCCGCTAACGTGGAGCCACCCGGCTCCCGTGACGTGTCTTCAGTGCGGTCAGGCGAATCCGACCGGGGCGAAGTTCTGCCTCGAGTGCGGCCAGCGCCTGCCCGCGGCCTGCAGCGCCTGCGGGCACCCCCTGCCCACGGCGGCGAAATTCTGCCCCGAGTGTGGCGCGGCCGCCGGCGGCTCTGCTACCGTCGCGGTGCCCTCCACTCCGGCCGCCCCGGCTTCGCCCGCCGAGTCGCCGACGGCGCTGGCCTACACGCCCCGGCACCTCGCGGAGAAGATCCTCGCCACCCGCTCCGCGATCGAGGGCGAGCGCAAGTCGGTCACCGTGCTCTTCTGCGACGTGGTGCGCTCGACCGCGCTGGCCGAGCGGCTCGGCCCCGAAGGCATGCACGCGCTGCTGGGTCGCTTCTTCGAGCTCGCCCTCGCGCACGTGCACCGCTACGAGGGCACCGTGAACCAGTTCCTGGGCGACGGCTTCATGGCCCTGTTCGGCGCGCCCCTGGCGCATGAGGACCATGCGCGCCGGGCCGCGCTGGCGGCGCTCGACCTGCGCGCGGCGCTCACCGAGCGCCCCATCGAGGTCGGCGGGAGGGCCGTCTCGCTGGACGTCCGGCTGGGCCTGCACACGGGGTTCGTGGTGGTCGGGGCGATCGGCGACAACCTCCGCATGGACTACACCGCGGTCGGCGACACCACGCATCTGGCCGCGCGCCTGCAGCAGCGGGCCGCACCCGGCGAGATCCTCCTCACCGAGGCCACCGCCCGGCTCGTGCGCGGCTACGTGACCCTGGAGACTCGCGGGCCCACCGAGATCCGCGGCCTCTCTACGCCGGTCACGCTCCACGCACTGATCGGCGCGGCCGAGCGTGGCTCGCCGCTCGCGCCGGACGAGCGCCCGCTCAGCCACTTCGTGGGGCGCGACCGCGAGCTGCGCACGCTGCGTGATCTGCTCACGGAGGTCGAGGCCGGCCGCGGCCAGGTGGTGGGCGTCGTGGGCGAGCCCGGCGTGGGCAAGTCGCGCCTGCTGCTGGAGCTGCAGCGCGCCCTGGCGGGACGGCCCGGGATCTACGTCGAGGGCCGCTGCGTCTCCTTCGGCAGCGCCATCCCCTACGTTCCGGTGATCGAATTGGTGCGAGGCCTCTGTCGCATGGGCGGGCTCGAGCGCCCCTCGCGCGAGGCCACGATGGCCGCGCTCGACGAGCTCGGGGTGGACCGTGCCGCGGCGCCGTTCCTCCTGCACCTGCTCGGACAGGCCGGACCCGAGGGCCCGGGCGCCGGGCTGGGTCCGGAGGTCATCAAGGCGCGCACCTTCGAGGCGGTCCGCGCCCTCCTGCTGCGCGCGAGCCGCCGCCGGCCCCTCGTCCTCGCCATCGAGGACCTCCACTGGATCGACCGGACCTCCGAAGAGTGTCTGACCGGCGTGATGGACACCCTCGGCGGAATGTCGATCCTGCTCCTCGTCACGTACCGGCCCGGCTACCGGCCGCCATGGATGGATCGCTCCTATGCCACCCAGCTGTCGCTCGCGCGCCTCGCCCCCGCCGACAGCCTGACCGTGGTTCGCTCCGTGCTCCCGGAGGCGGGCCTCGGCGACCCGCTCGCGCGGACGATCCTGGACAAGGCGGAGGGCAACCCGTTCTTCCTGGAGGAGCTCGCGCGCGCGGTGACCGAGGCCGATGCGGGCCGGCCCGGCCTCGCCATCCCCGACACCGTGCACGGGGTGCTCGCGGCCCGCATCGACCGCCTGCCGGACGTGCCGAAGCGGCTCCTGCAGACCGCCTCGGTGCTCGGTCGGGAGTTCTCCCTGCGGCTGCTGGAAGCGGTCTGGGACGGCCCACCGCCCCGCCCGCACCTTCGCGAGCTGACCCGGCAGGAGTTCCTCCACGAGCGCGCCAACGCGGAGGAGCCGACGTTCATCTTCAAGCACGCCCTTACCCAGGACGTGGCCGAGAGCACCATCCTGGCCGCGCGTCGTCGCGAGGTGCACGCGCGGGCCGCCGCTGCGCTGCTCGCGCTCTACGGCGAGCGCGGTGACGAGCTGGCCCCGATGCTGGCCCACCACTTCTTCCAGGCCGAGGCGTGGACGGAGGCCCGCGCGCACGCCACGCGCGCGGCGGAGCGCGCGCGGGCCGCCTTCGCGAATCGCGAGGCGCTCGAGCGCTACGACCAATCGCTGGTCGCCGCGGAGCGGGCCGGCCTGCCCGACGCGGCACGGGTGCCGCTGCTGCGCGCCCGGGGCCAGGTGCACGGGCTGGTCGGCGCGCTCGATCACGCCACGCGCGACCTGGAGGCCGCGCTGGCCATCACCCGCGCCGCCGGCGACCACGCCGCCTCCGCGGAATTGCTCGGCCTGCTGGGCGAGCTGTGGGGCGGCCACCGCGACTACCGCCGGGGGCTCGATCTCACCCGCGAGGCGGTGCGCACCGCGGAGGCCGCGGCCGATCCGCGGGCCACCGCGGAGGCACTGGTGCGCAGCGGGCTCATGCACCTCAACGTCGCGCAGGTGGCGGAGAGCCAGCGCGAGCTGGAGCGGGCGCTGGGCATCTTCGACGACCTCGGCGACGCGGCGGGCGCGGCCCGTACGCTCGACATCCTGTCCATGACCGACGGCATTACCGCGCGGCTCGACCGCGCGGTCGAGCGCGGCCGGACTGCGCTGCGCCGCTTCCAGGAGCTCGGCGAGCGGTCCGCGCTGCCGTCCGTGATGACCAACATCGGGTTCTTCCTGGCCTTCGCGGGCCGGCGGGCCGAGGCGGAGCCCATGATCCGGGAAGGCATGAAGACCGCGCTCGAGCAGGGAGCCCTGGCCGACCAGGCCTACGCCCACGCAGGTATGGGGTGGCTACACGAGCTGTACGGCGAGCTGGGCGCCGCCTACCGGGCGAGCGAGGCAGCCCTGACGATCGCCCGCAAGATCGACCACCGCGAGTGGACCACGACCGGCCTCAGCATCCTGGGACGGGTGACCCGCCTCTGCGGAGCGCCGGCCCGCGCGCTGCCGCTCCACCAGCAGATGCTCGCCATCGCGCGCGAGCTCGGGACTGCGCTCTGGATCTCCGGCAGCCTGGCCGAGCTGGGCGAGGACCTGATCGCCATCGGGGAGCCCGAGCGCGGCGAGCGGCTCCTGCACGAGGCGATCGACACCGCGGCCGAGGCCACCCAGTTCGTGGTCCCACCCCGCCTGGCGCTCGCGGAGCTGCGGCTCGCTCAGGGACGACCCGCGGAAGCACGAGACGAAGCCCGCCGCGCGGAGGATGCGGCCGGCGGCTACCTGGCTTGGAAGCTCCTCGCCCGTCGTCTGCACGCCGAGGCGCTCCGCGCGCTGGGCGCCGACGCCGACGCCGACGCCCTCCTCCGCGAGGTTCAGGCGACGGCGGAGCGCTCCACCATCGCGCCGGTGGTGTGGCTGTGCGCGCTGGCGCGGGCCGACATCCTCGCCGCGCGAGGGCAGGCCGACGAGGCGCAGGCCCTGCGCGGCCGCGTGCGCGACGAACTGGTGGGAGTCGTCGCGGATCTTCCCGAGGAATTGCGCGCGTCCGCCGCGACGGTGCCGCTGATCCGCCGGGCCGGCGGACTCTAGGACGAAGCCACGAACCACTGGGCCGGCGCGGAGGTCTCCCGTGGCCGGCCGGGCGCTCGGCGGTCAGTCCCAGAGAAACTGACGCGGGTCCACCGCCTGGCCGTGGATCTGGATCTCGTAGTGCAGGTGCGGGCCCGAGGTGCGCCCGGTGTTGCCGGTGAGCGCGATCACGTCGCCCCGCTGGACCTGCTCACCCGGCTTCACCTTGAGCTCCTGCAGATGGCCGTAAAGGGAGCGCAGGTCGCGGCCGTGGTCCAGGATGACTGCGTTGCCGTACTCGCCGTTGGTCCCCGCGAAGACCACCACGCCGGAGGCGGGGGCGCGCACCGGCGTGCCCCGCGGGGCGCTGATGTCGAGACCGCGGTGGAACTCCGACTCTCCGGTCCAGGGCGACGGCCGCATCCCGAAGCGGGAGTTGAGGGCACCACGCACCGGCCAGCGAAGGGGCAGCGCCATCAGCATCGGGCGGGCGCGCTCCACGTAGCGCTCCAGGGCGCGCAGGCTCTGTCCGCTCTCGTTCACCGAGCTCGACAGCAGGGCCAGGGACTGCGGTAGCGCGGGCGGCTCGCTCGCGAAGACCAGCGGCAGCACCGCCATGGCACCGCCCATGCCGCCGCTCTTGCTCGCGCTGCCGGGACTGGGGCCGAACGTGCTCCACACCCGCAGATGCGCGGCCTGCCAGCCGCCGACCTCACGGTTCAGGTCGGCCACGCGCTGCTCGACGGAATCGAGCGTGGCCCGCTGCTCGGCGACCCGGCGCTCCACGCTGGCCGCCTGCAGCTGGGCCCGCTTCAGCGCGAAGTAGTCCCACCACGTGCCGGCGAGCAGGGCCACGAACGAGACCAGGGCCAGGACCACCGATCGGACGAGCCAGCGCGGGCACCGCACGTGGAGCATGCGCGTGCCGCCACCGTGCACGAGCACGAGGGTGAAGCCGCCGCCGGGCTGGCTCACGAGCGCTCGGCCGAGGCCGCGACCGCGTCGCTCGCCCCGTCGACGGTGCCCGGGCGCGGCATCGTGCAGTGGCCCTCGAACATGACGCCTTCCTCGAGCACAACGATCGGCGACTGGAGGTCACCCGTCACGCGCGCCCGGCCCGAGAGCTCCACCCGCTCGCTCGCGTACACGTTGCCGACGAGCTCGCCGTTCACCACGAGGGTGCCGGCGCGGACGATCGCGTTCACCACACCGCGCTCGCCGATGATCAGCGTGTCCGGCGAGGCGATCTCGCCCTGGAACTTGCCGTTCAGCAGCACGGTGCCGGTGAACGTGTACTTGCCCTCGATCTGGGAGCCTTCGTCCACGAAGGCGGTGAGCTTCTTGCGGGTCGAGGCGGCGGATCGGCGACTCCAGGGCCACATGGCGGGGAACTAGCGGATCGAGCCGGGACGCCCCGATGGGCGCCTGCCCGCGTTGCGTCCGAGCATCCCGGCCTCCTGACGATTCTCTGAGGTTTGAACGCTGCCCAGACGAGAGCAATCGCCCTGCCACGGAACTATCGCGGTACAAACTATTGATATACTTGATGCAACGAGACGATACCGCGGCCGAAGCGGGACGTGGGCACGTCCCGACGACGGCCCGTCTGTCAACTGGACGACAGCCGGCTTCTGCCCGTCGGGAACGGTGGAGAACAGCAGGGACTCAGGCGACTGCGGGTACGGACCGGCGGACGAGAGCCGGCTACTGCGGGTCGGGAACGATCAGCGTGGGTAGCTCGCCGGGCGGCAGGAGAAGCCAGCCCGCGCCGTTGGGATTCCGCATGAACACGGTCGCGGGCGCGTCCGACTGCAGAATGTGCCATCCGCTGCCATCCTTCAGCGGGACGACGAACGAAGCCGACTCCCCTGGCCGCTGCAGGATGTACCCGCCGTCCTTGTCGGAGATCAGGTAGATCGGGGCGATCCCGGGGGCGTAGATGACGTAGCCCTCACCCCAGGCGGAAAAATACACGTCGAACGGGAACCCGCCCGGCGGCGTGGCCTTGAAGTGCTGAGCGGTGGCCGGCGGTGTTTCCGGCGCAAAGCCGTCGCCGCCTAGGTCGCCGCCGGCGCAGCCCGCGACGGCTGTCGTCAGCGCGAGCAGCGCCAGCGCCCGCCTCGCCGTCCCCCTCATGCCGGTGCCGCGGCCTCGCTCAGAACCCGAGCCGGCGAGCGGCGTCCGCGTGGGCGTTCCAGATCTGGGCGGGCATGCGCGAACCGAATTGCCGGTAGAACTCGCGCAGCTCGTCCAGCGCCTGCCGCCACTCGTCGCGGTCGACGCGCAGCGCCGCCTCCATGGCCCCCGGGGCCAGCGAGAGCCCGGACTCGTCGAGGCTGCCCGGCGCGGGCACGTACCCGATCGGCGTCTCGACCGCGCGGCCGCCACCCCGGATGCGCTCCACGATCCACTTCAGGATGCGCACGTTCTCCCCGTAGCCCGGCCACAGGAACTTCCCCTGCTCGTCCCGGCGGAACCAGTTCACGCGGAAGATCCGCGGCGGCGTCTTGAGCCGCGACCCGAACGACAGCCAGTGGCCGAAGTAGTCGGCCATGTTGTAACCGCAGAAGGGGATCATCGCCATCGGATCGCGCCGCACCACCCCCACCTTCCCGGTGATGGCGGCCGTCGTCTCGGTGCCCATCGCGGAGCCGAGGAACACGCCGTGGTCCCAGCCGAACGCCTCGAAGACCAGGGGCACCACCCGCGCGCGCCGCGAGCCGAAGACGAAGCCGGAGATCGGCACGCCTTCCGGGTCCTCCCAGTTGGGCGCGATCGAGGGACACTGCTGTGCGGGGACCGTGAACCGCGAGTTGGGATGCGCCGCCGGGCCCGCGCCGGGCGCCCACGGCTTGCCCTGCCAGTCGATCAGACCTGCGGGCGGCTCCGGTCCCATCCCCTCCCACCACGGCTCGTTGGAAGGGGTGAGCGCGACGTTGGTGAAGATGGTGTTGGAGCGGACCATCGCGGCGCCGTTGGGATTGGTCTTGGGGCTGGTGTTCGGGGCCACCCCGAAGAAGCCCCGCTCCGGGTTGACGGCCCGCAGCTGTCCGTTCTTGTCGACATGGATCCAGGCGATGTCGTCGCCCAGCGTCCACACTCGGTAGCCGGGCAGGCTCGAGACCACCATCGCGAGGTTGGTCTTGCCCGAGGCGCTCGGCATCGCCGCGGCCAGGTAGGTGACCTGGCCCTGCGGGTCCTCCAGCCCCAGGATCAGCATGTGCTCGGCCATCCACCCCTCGGTGCGTGCCTGCGCGGACGCGATGCGAAGGGCGTGGCACTTCTTGCCCAGCAGCGCGTTGCCCCCGTAGCCCGAGCCGATGCTCCAGATCAGCCGCTCCTCCGGGAAGTGCATGATGAAGCGCCGGTCCGGAGAGAGATCCCCGAGTGAGTGCAGGCCGCGGACGAAGTCGTCGTCGTTCCGCATGTGCTCGAGCGCGACCGACCCCACCCGCGTCATGATGTGCATGCTCGCCACCACGTACGCGCTGTCGGTCACCATCACGCCGACCCGGCTCATCGCGGAGCCGGCCGGCCCCATCAGGTACGGGATCACCCACATCGGTCGCCCGCGCATGCTGCCCCGGAAGAGACCGGCGAGGCGCTCCTTGGCCTCCGCGGGCGCCATCCAGTTGTTGGTTGGCCCCGCGTCGTCCTTCGTGCGCGCGCAGATGAAGGTCAAATTCTCGGTGCGGGCGACGTCGGAGGGATGGCTCCGGTGGAGGTAGCAGTTGGGATAGGTGCGGGAATTGAGGGCCAGGAGCGTGCCGTCGCGGAGCATGTCGTCGACCAGCCGGTCGTACTCCGCCTTCGAGCCGTCCGCCCACGCGATCTTCGCCGGACTCGTGAGCGCGGCGACCTCATCCACCCATTTCTCGACTTGTCTCCTCCCGCTCATGGATGACGTCCTTTCGGTGAAGCACCTCGCCCACATACGCGGACGGGCCCGCCTGCGCTTGGGCGTGTGCTGGGATTCTCCATTCGGGAGGGCCTCCTGTCAACGAGCGGTTGCGGTCGGTCAGGACGCGTTCAGACGGCCGTTGCGGCGCGCGAGCGCGTCGCGGACCATCAGGGTCAGGTCGCGGCGCGGGAAGGGCTTGATCAGGTAGCCGAACGCGCCGCGCCGGAGCGCCTCGTTGAGCGTCGCGAGCGAGGCGAAGGCGGTGATCACCACCACCTCGATGCGCTCATCGAACGCCTTGATGGCCTGGAGCGCGTCGAGACCGCTCATGCTCGGGAGCAGCTTCACGTCGAGGAGCACCAGGTCCGGCCGGAACCGCGGCAACTGCTCGAGCGCCGCCTCGCCGCTCCCCACGCTGTCGACCGCGAAGTCCGATCCGAGCAGCGCGCGCAGGCTCATGCGCACACCTTCCTCGTCGTCGACCAGCAGGACGCGCGGCTTCCGGTCTTCGGCGGGCTCGGTCATGAGGAAAGTTGTGCGCGGGGCGTTCAACGTCTGGAGGGTGCAACGCAAGTGCCACCGCGAGAGGGCCTTGAAGGCCGGGGACCTCGCGCCCGTGTCCGCCCTCTGACGCGCAACCGACGGCAGAGGGCGGACAAAAAGTGGCGCCTGCTTCACGACGGGGAGCCGATCGCCGGCGAGCGCTCCGCGCCCGACTGCGCTAGCGCGGCATGCCCCCCGGCCGCAGGCGCTGCGCGATCTCGTTGACGAGGTGGTTGAGGCGCTCCGCGGCGTCCTCCCGCTCCTTCTGGTGCCGCTCGTTCTCGCTCCGCAGCTCCGCGATGCTCTGGCGCAGATGCTCGGCCTGGCGCTCGGCGGTCTCCAGGCGATTGCGCAGCTGCTCGTTCTCGTAGGTCACCCCGCGCAGCCGCTCGTTCTCACGCTCCGAGGCCTCCACCCGCTCCCGCAGGCGGTCGTGCTCGTGCAGCAGCTCGAGCAGCGAGGCCAGCTGGGTCTGTCCGGCCTCGAGCCAGCGCCGCACGTCGTCACCATCACGCACCTGCTTGGACTCGACGCTCATCATCCGATCCTCTCCTTTCGTACGATTGAGTGGAGTGTAGTGCACCTCGGAGGACGGCGCGTGGCCAACCGCCACCACCGCGTCTCCCGCCCGCCCGGCTGCGAGTGGACGACGGCGGTCGCCCCGCCGCCGCTCCGGCTCGCGCGACGTCGGCCGGAGTCTCCGGTCCTGGCGTCGGCGGTCCAGCATCACCTCGACCTCTCCAGGGTCCTCCTCGAAGAGCCGCCGCATCCGCTCGACCAGGGTCGGCCGGTCGGCGCGGACGAAGACCCGGAGCGGGCCGCGGACAGGGCTATTCCAGAGCCACAGGGAGGTTCGCCTGAATCGTCCGGCGAGCAACATCTCACCTCGCTCCGATGTCGGGCGCGGGCGTCGGATCCTCTCCCCGGCCGAGGAGACGGAGCCGGTGAGTCCAGCACAGATTGTGCACTTCGCGATCGTCCCCCGGAATGTCGATGGTGACCAGAAGGGAGGGCTTGCCTTCCTGGCGACACCGCGGGCAGATGACTTTCAAGGCGCCCGATACCGGCAAACTCGGTGCCATGCCCCGCGAATCGCGCGAGCCCGCCCGCCCGAAATTTGCGACCGGCAGCAGGCCGGCCGCGCCTCACGCGAAGCAATCGACTACATCAGCGGCGAGGCGCATTTACGCCACCGCCTCGATGACGCGGCGTGAGCGTGAGCGTTGCGCGGTCGCGAGGAGGCGCGCGGGGGCGCCACGCGGTGCGCGCCATTGCATGGGAAGCCTCGCGCCGTCAGTGGCCTTTCGGCGACCTGAGTAGGTAACCGCCTACCCATCGCCCCCGCGTCGAATCTTTTACCGGGTGCGCCCCGTCGCCGCGTGAAGCGCGCTACGCGCTCGTGCGCGCGTCCGGCCCTATCCGACGGAAGACCGTTCACGAGGGCGCGTCCCGGAAGGGCCACCCGGGCACGATGGCGGTGAAGCGGCCAGCCGCGCCGCCCGCCACCAGGAGCTTCAGGCTCTCTGGCGCCTGGAACTTGGGCACGAGCACGTCGCTCCGTGCGCCGTCCGGAAATCCGGCGAGCACCTCATCCGGGAGGCCCTCGCCGCCGTCCCGGCCCGGCACCAGCTCCCTCACCGGTCGGCGCAGCCGCTCCAGAGGAACTCCCGCACCCGGGTCTTGGACCAGCCGTCCTCGGCCAGGGTCGTCACGTGCTCGGGCGAGAACACCGCGGATCGGGCCGTTCACGTCACGAGCGGCGCGACCGCATCGGTCGCGCCGGAGACGCGGAGCAGGCAGAAGCGCTCGTCGCACATCGCCTCGACCGCGGCGACCACCACCGGGAGATACTCGGGGCGGTAACCCGCCATCACCGCGTTGATGGCGATCTTCTGCACGGTGGCGCGGCCGAAGCGTGGCGGCATCAGGGCGACCACCTCGTCGACCGGGCGACCGACCGCCTCGATGGCGGTGGCCGCGCGGGCGGCGGTCGGGGGCACCCCGGGCAGCCCGTCGGTCACCCCGCGGGCGAACAGGGCCTCGATCGGATCGGCGTCGAGGCCCGCCATGCCCGGGTACCGGCGGGTCTAGCGAGGACGGGAGAACGGCGAGCGGTACTCGAGCCGCTCGCGGACCTTCTTCAGCAGGCGATCGACCGTGAAGGGCTTGGCCACGAACGCATCGACCGGGATCAGCACCCCCGCCTCGCTGATGACCTCGGCGGCCCGACCCGACATGAAGATGGTCTTGATGTCCGGGCGGCGGGCGGTGAGCGCGTCACCGAGCTGCTTGCCGTTCATCCCCGGCATCACGACGTCGGTGAGGAGCACGTGAATGGTGCCCTGGTGCTCGTCCGCCACCCGGAGCGCGCTCTCCCCGTCCTCTGCCTCGAGGACGCGGTACCCGGCTCCGACCAGGATGTCGCGGGCCAGGTTTCGCACCTGGACCTCGTCGTCCACCACCAGGATGGTTTCCATTCCGGGCCTTATTCTACCCTCCCGCCCCCGGCTTTCGCTCACGCGCCTGTTCAACCCCGGGGGCACATCGTCCGGTTCCTTGACAGGGCCGAGACGCCGGTCCTAGAGTCGTCCACCATGAGAAAGTGGATCGGCACCTTCGGGCTGGTGTGGCTGCTCTGGTCGGATCTGTCCGTCATCAGCAAGGACAACCCGCTCGACACCATCGTGCTCCGGTGGCTCGCCCGCGTGCCTCGACTGCAGATCGATCGCATCCTGGCCGGCCGGTACACGACCGCCGAGGAGTGCCGGGCGGCGCTCGAGCGGCACATGGTGACACTGAAGGCGATCAACGACAGCTGGTCCACGGAGGACTTCAGCCGCGAGGCCGACACCGGCACCATCCACTACACCAGGCGCGGCCTCGTCTACGTGGAGGCCGCCCTGAGCTGCGCCGAGCAGCCCTAGCGAGCCCGAGGGTCCGGCGGCGCGGGTGTCGCCGCAGGCGCATCCGTCCGGACCGGCGGGCGGGTGTCCCGGGATCCACCCTCTAGGAGATCCATGAGCCAGGGCACCGTCACCACCACGACGATGGCCAGCACGATCAAGACCAGCGTCGCCCGGAACCACCCGCTGACGAAGATGCTCGGCGGGCCTTCGTAGATCTCGGCTTCCCCCCGCAGCACCGCCAGCTCCGCGCGCAGCTGCTCCTGCTCGGCCTCGAGGGTCTCGAGCCGCGAACGCAGCTGGCGGACCGCTCCCGCCAGATCGCGGGGCGAGGGCGTGCGGGTGGCGCGGCGCGCCTCCGCGGGCACCGCCTCCACCGCGGCCGCCATCCGGCGCCGACGGGAACGCGGGGCGGGCGCGACCTCGGAGCCGTTGGCGCCACTCAGGCTGAGCTGGCGGCTCGTGGAAGGGACCGCGATCTCCGCGCCCGGGGTGGCCTCACCGACTTCCGGAGTGCGGCGAACCGGCGGGCCCCCGCCCTGCTGCGCCACCGCCTCGACCGGCCGGGCCATCGCGTACACATCCTCGCGGGAGAGGCGCTGGATGCGCGCCAGCAGCCCCTTCACCGCGCGCTCCGAGACGCGGTCCGCCAGCACGAGGCGCCCGCGCTCCTCCGCGTCCTCCACGTACGCGACCCAGTCCTTCAGGCTCCGGGTGCCGTGCCAGGACACGGTGAGCCCGCTCGTCTGCATCCGCTTCCGGCCCTCGATCTTCGCGAGCGGCTTGCGGGTCACCTCCATCGATCCTGTCCTGTCCTTTCCCTTCTCCTTCGCCGCCCTCCCACCGCGGCGCCGCGCCAAGAGTACCCGGGCCCCTCGGGCATGACAAGGCCCTTCGCGCCGACGTCGAAGTAGTTTTTACACGAGTGTCATGTAAAACCTACACGACCTGACACTTTCGGCCCCTTCGGGAGCGGCATCACCCCCGCCTATTGGGGGAGAACGGTCCCCGGCAACCATTCCGCGTCGCCGCACCCGCTCGGTTCAGTGGCACATCCGTTGCGTCCCGCGGTGCCCCGAAAGGAGAGGCGCATGCGGCTGACATCGCTGATGGGCTTCCTCGCCGACGACCTCGCGGTCGACCTGGGCACGGCCAACACGCTGGTGTACGTGCGCGGCCAGGGCATCGTCCTGAACGAGCCCTCGATCGTGGCGATGAAGGACGGCGCGGTGCTGGCCGCCGGGCACGAAGCCAAGGCGATGCTCGGCCGGGCGCCCGGCTCCATCTCGGTGGTGCGGCCGCTCCGGCACGGCGTGATCGCGGACTTCGACAGCACCGAGAAGATGCTCCAGTACTTCATCGGCAAGACGCGTCAGCGCCGAACCATCGTTCATCCGCGCGTGGTGGTCACGGTGCCCTCCGGCATCACCCAGGTCGAGAAGCGCGCGGTGAGCCAGTCCGCGCGCCAGGCGGGTGCCCGCGAGGCCTTCCTGATCGAGGAGCCCATCGCGGCCGCGCTCGGCGCCGGACTGCCGGTGGCCGAGCCGGGCGCCAACATGATCGTCGACATCGGCGGCGGCACCACCGAGGTCGCGGTGATGTCGCTGTCCGGCATCGTCTACTGCAAGTCGGTGCGCATCGCGGGCGACGAGATGAACGCGGCGGTGATCCAGCACATCCGCAAGAGCTACAGCCTGCTGGTCGGCGAGCGCCAGGCCGAGGACATCAAGCTCACGCTCGGCTCCGCGTACCCCATCCCGGGCGAGCACCTCACGATGGAGGTCAAGGGGCGTGACCTGATCGTGGGCATTCCCAAGACCATCGTCGTCACCAGCGAGGAGATCCGCGAGGCGCTCCGCGAGCCGATCATGGCGATCGTGAGCGCGGTCCATACCTGCCTCGAGCAGATCCCGCCCGAATTGGCCGCCGACATCGTCGACAAGGGCATCGTGGTCTCGGGCGGCGGCGCGTGCCTGCGCGGCCTCGGGCTCTTGCTGCACGACCAGACCGGCCTGCCGATCCAGATCAGCGACGACCCCCTCACCTGCGTGGTGCGGGGCGCCGGCGCGCTGCTGGACGACGTCAGGCTCCTCTCCCGCGTCGCCCTCCCCTCGTAGCGTCAGGGGCCGGGCAAGTCTCCAGCCCCCGGTACCGCGCCCGCCCAACCCGGGCCGGGGCGACGGTATAATGTCGGCCGTCGCCGGCCCGACGCCGGCGCTCCGATCCCTCGCGACCCACTGGAGGCCCGCATGAAGGGCGTGACCCTGCCGACCGAGACGGTCTTCGTGATGGAGAACTCGCCGATCAAGTTCGGGCTCGGCGCCATGGACGAGATCGGCTTCGACGCGGCCCGGCTCGGCATGAAGAAGGCGCTCATCCTCACCGACCGCAACGTGGCCGAGCTGGGGATGCCGGAGCGCGTGCGGGCCCTCCTCGAGGAGCAGGGCGTGAAGGCCGACGTGTGGGACGGCGTGGAGGTCGAGCCGACCGATCGCTCCATGGAGGAGGCGGGCGAGTACGCGCGGAGCAAGGAGTTCGACGGCCTCATCGCGGTCGGTGGAGGCAGCACCATCGATACCTGCAAGGCGGCCAACCTGCTCACCTGCTATCCGGCCCCGCTGCTCGACTACATCAACAAGCCGGTGGGCAAGGGCGTCCCCGTGCCCGGCCCCGTGCGGCCCCTGATCGCGGTGCCCACCACCTCGGGCACCGGCAGCGAGACCACCGCGGTGGCGGTCACCCACGTGATCGACCAGAACGTGAAGGCGGGCGTGTCGCACCGGCTGCTGCGCCCCGCGCTCGGCATCGTCGACCCGCTCAACACGCTGAGCGCCCCGCCCGAGGTGACGGCGGCGGCGGGCGCCGACATCCTCACCCACGCCATCGAGTCCTACACCACGCGGCCCTACAACGCCCGCGCCAAGCACCATCCTCCGGACCGGCCGGCGTACGTCGGCGCCAACCCGGCCAGCGACATCTGGTGCGAGAAGGCGATGGAGTACGCCGCTCGATACCTGCGGCGCGCGGTGCTGAACGGCCTCGACGTGGAGGCGCGCCTGCACCTCTCGCTGGCCGCCAACTACGCGGGCATCGGCTTCGGCAACGCGGGGGTCCACATCCCGCACGCGGTGGCCTATCCGATCGCGGGACTGGTGCGCGACTACGTCCCGAGCGGGTACCGCACCCGGCACCCCCTGGTGCCGCACGGCGTGTCGGTCATCCTCACCGCCCCCGCCGCGTTCCGTTTCACCTACGCGACCTCGCCGGAGCGGCACCTGCGGGCCGCGCAGCTGCTCGGGGTGCCGGTGGACGAGCTCAGCGAGGCGGAGCGACGCGAGGCCTTGCCGCGGGCGCTGCTGTCCATCATGCGCGACATCGGCATCCCGAACGGTCTCACCGCGATCGGCTACTCCGAGCGTGACATCCCCGCGCTGATCGACGGCACGCTCCAGCAGCCGCGGCTGCTGGCGGGGGCGCCCCGGCCGGTGGGACGTCCCGAGCTGGAGCTGATCCTGCGGGACGCGATGCAGTACTGGGGCTAGTCGGCCGCCCCTAGAGCTGCCCGGAGTCGCCCCAGTCGGCCAGCAGCGCGCGGTAGGCCGGATCCTCGTAGCGGTCGAGCCGGAACGCGGGCGCGTAGGGCGGGAGCGGACGCTCGGCGATGTGGTCGGCGAGCAGGTCCGCGGCGCCGTTGGAAGACATCATCCCGTAGCCCGAGAGGGCGCCCAGGATGTACGCGCCCTCGACCGGGAGCGGGCCCGACAGGAGCCGGTTCTCCTCGGTCTTGGTGTAGTAGCCGCCGTCGACGAAGTACTTGGGCAGGCGCGGCACGTACACCGACAGCCCGGGGATCAGCCGCGTGAACCCGCGGATCACGATCTCGGCGTAGGCGGGGTCGAACTCCACCGGGAAGCGCGGCTCCATCGGCTCCACGTCGTAGGTCCACACGCCGAGCATGATCGGGCTGTCGCCGCCGCCCTCGGGCCGGCCGTGCACGCCCGCTGGCATCTCGCCGAGGAGATGGCGGTGCGACTCGGACTGCGACAGCTCCTCGCGCTCGTCCTCGTCCCAGGGCAGGCGCACCGGGTCGGTCCAGATCATCATCGGCGCGTCGCGCGGCACCACGCGGAGGGTGTCGTGGAACGCGACCTTGGCGTGCCGCTCGCAGAACACCGGCAGCTCGACGCCGAGCAGCCGCCCCACCGCCTTCGCGTGCGGCCCCGCCGCGTTCACGAAGCGCCCCGTCCCGATCGTGCGGGTGCCGCCCGCGCCGCTCACCCGGACCCCGCTCACCCGTCCGCCCGCCGTGTCCACCGCCTCGACCCGGCCCTCGACCAGGCGCACGCCCGCCTCGCGCGCGCGCTCGAGCAGGTACATCCCGAGCTGCTGGCCGCTGAACCAGCCGCAACGGCGCGCGTGCAGCAGCGCCACGGTGTCCGGCGCCAGATACGGGAAGTGGCGCCGGATGAGTGCGGGGTCGGTGATCACGTCGGTCCCGGTCGGCTGGCCCTCCCAGCCGGTCGCGGGCGAGGGTCGGTAGTCGCTGGCGGCGGAGTCGTGCCGCCGCAGCGGCCCCACCCCTCGCTTCTCCGCGTCCTCCCCCGCGCGCAGGTAGCCGGCGATCTGCTCGGGCTGGGCGGTGGCGAAGAGATAGCCCCGGCGGTTCATCAGGAACGCGTTGTCGCTCTCCCGGGCGAGGTCCTCCAGCAGGTCGATGCTGCGATTCATGAGGGCGGCCATCGCGTCGCCCGGCCCCGGCCACCAGTTGCGATAGGACTCCGCCGACTTGTCGCTGGTGAGGGTGAGCGGCGGGCGCTCGTCGACCAGGACCACGGACCGGATGCCCCGCCGGACGGCGAGATGATAGGACGCGGCCACCCCCGCGATGCCCGCGCCGCAGATCACCACCTCGGCCGTGCGATCGCTCATCGCGAACGACTCTACACGCTTCGGGCGGGCAAGAAAACCGGCCGCCGCCAAATGGACAGTGTCACGCTCCCGACAGGGCCGTGACGGTTCGCGGGCCCGGACCGCGCCCTAAGTATCCGCCAACGCGTGCCCGCGTGCAGGCACGTGCGTTGCTGACAAGCGCGCGCATGACGACACGCCCGGCCGACCGCCGCCGTCACCCTCGCTCGGACGTCTCCTGGCTCGTCGTGGTGGAGGCCGGCCAGCGCCGGTTCCTGCTCCAGACGGTGGACATCTCGGCCCGCGGCGCGAAGGTCCGGCCGCGCGAGCGTCTCGACATCGGCACGCCCGCCCAGCTGCGCTTCCGGCCCCCCGACGGCGCGCCCTTCAACGTGCCCGCTCTGGTGTGGCGCACGGACGCCGACGGCCTCGCGTTCCTCTTCATGGGGGACATCCAGGATCGTCTGCGCCGAGCCGGCCGCCTCCTGGCCAGCTAGCGCTCGCCGGCTCGCGGCCGGCTACTTCCGGAACCAGTCCCAGACCCGGTCCCACCAGCGCCCGATCTGCTCGGGCAATCCGCCGTGCTCCTCGCACGGCGGTGGCTCCGTCCCGGCCAGGAATACCTCGCTCACCACCACCGGGCAGAACGCGCCCGCGCGACGGCCGTTGGTGGCGTCGATCTTCGCGTGGGTGATGCCCGGCGGCTCCGGGAACACCTGGCCCGGATACACGTCGAGCGCGTGGCGCATGAATTCCGACCAGATCGGCAGCGCGCCTTCCGCGCCCGAGAGCCCGGCGGGCGTGCCGTCGTCGTAGCCCACCCAGACCAGCGTGAGCAGGTTGGACGAGTAGCCCACGAACCACGCGTCGCGGCCGTCGTTGGTGGTGCCGGTCTTGCCCGCCACCGCGCCGGGGACCCCCATGGTCCGCGCCGCGGCGCCGGTGCCCGAGTTGATCACGCCCTCCAGCAGCGAGGTGACCAGATAGGCCTCGGGCGCGCCGATCACCTGGGGGGCCTCGCGGCGCGCGCTCCAGAGCGCGCGGCCCGCGTCGTCGGTGACAGTATCGACCGCGCCCCCACTCGGCGCGCGGCCACCGTCGGCCAGCGGCAGGTACGCGCGCGCCAGGTCGAGCGGGGTGGTCTCGAACACCCCGAGCGCCAGCGCCGGCACCGGCTTCAGATCGCCCGAGACCCCCAGGGCGCGGGCGGTGGCCACCACCCGGTCGAGCCCGACCGCCCGGGCCAGCCGCACGGTGGCGGTGTTGAGCGAGCCCTCCAGCGCGCGGCGCAGCGTGACCGGCCCCAGGTAGCGGTCGTCGTAGTTCTTCGGGCTCCACGGCTTGCCATCCACCACCACCGTGATCGGCGCGTCCTCCAGCATGGAGGCCGCCGTGAACGTGGGCCCGTCCGGGCGCGGGGTCAGCGCCGCGAGATAGATGAAGGGCTTGAAGGCGGACCCGGGCTGGCGGCGCGCGAGCACGGCGCGGTTGAACTGGCTCAGCCGATAGTCGCGGCCGCCCACGAGCGCCCGCACCTGACCGGTCTGGGTGTCCAGCACGATGAGCGCGGCCTGCAGACGCTCCTCGGCCCCGGCCCGGCGCAGCCGCGGGCGTGTCGTCTCGAGGCGGTCGATGCCCTTGACCACCGCGGCCTCCGCGATGCGCTGCAGCACCGGATCGAGCGTGGTGTAGACCCGGAGCCCGTGCTGATCCGCGAGGTCCAGGTCGCTGTTTCGCTCGAGCTCGGCCCGGACGTAGTCCACGAAGTAGGGGGCCACGAGACCGCTGCCGGGAGCGGTCCGGGCCTTCACCGGCTCGCGCTTGGCCCGGCGGTAGTCGGCCTCCGAGATCTTCCCCAGGTCGCGCAAGCGCCCGAGCACCACGTCCCGGCGATCACGCGCGCGATCGGGGTTCGAGGCCGGCGAATAGCTGTTGGGCGCGCGGATCATGCCGGCCAGCAGCGCCGCCTCCGACAGGGTCAGCTGGTGCACCTCCTTGCCGAAATAGGCGCGCGCGGCGGCCCCGATGCCGCGCACCGCGGAGCCGCCCGATTGACCGAGGTAGATCTCGTTGAGGTACGCCTCGAGGATCTGGTCCTTGGAGTAGCGCCACTCGAGCGCGGTGGACAGCAGGGCCTCGTTGAGCTTGCGGGAGTAGGTGCGCTCGGGTGTGAGGAGCCGGCTCTTCACGAGCTGCTGGGTGATGGTGCTCCCGCCCTCCACCACCCGGCCACGCCGCACGTTCGTCCAGAGCGCGCGGAGCATCCCGCGCGGATCAAGGCCCCCGTGCTCGTAGAAGCGCTCGTCCTCGGTGGCCAGGATGGCGGTGCGCACCACCGAGGGAACGTCGGCGAGCCGCACGGGGCGGATGTTCTCGCCCATGCCGGCTCCGGCGCTGGCCAGGAGCTCGGGAGGCAGGGCCACGCTCTGCACCTCGGCCCCGTTCTGGCGCAGGCGCGTGATCCGGCCCCCGGAGACGCTCAGCGTGATCCGTCCCGCCCCGCCGGCGCCGCTGCCCACGTTGATGTCCCACGTGGTGTCACTGCGCGAGAAGTGGCCCGGCCCCGCCGAGCCACGCCCCTCGCGGTACCCGAGGCGGCCGAGGATGCCGGCCAGATCGAGCGTGGTGACGGAGACGCCCGGCCGCAGCACCGGCGGGGCCGCATAGAGGAGCGTGGAGCGGCGGGCTTCCACCCGCTCGAACTTGGAGAGCGCCCGCAGGGCGTAGATCGCGAGGCCGCCGCCGACCACGACCATCACCGCCAGCAGTGCGGCGGCGAAGACGGTCAAGCGACGCAGCACCCGGAAGCCGACCATCAGCCGCCTCGGGAGCCGCGGCCGCCGAACCCGCCGTCCGGATCAGGTGGAGGTGGGTTCAGAATCCGGCGCCCCTCCGGAGGGTGACCATCACCATCCGAGCCACGTCCCGGGAGTCGGCCAGCTCGATCACCACGAAGTCACCGATCTGGACGTCCCCCAGCGAGATGGTGCTGTCCCGGAACGCGTCCTTGAAGTCGCGCAGGGCGGGGTTGCGCTGGGAGCTCAGCACCACCGCTTCCCGCGGCACCTGCACTCGCAGCGCCCGGCGCTCCCCGCCCGCGCCGAACTCGTCCACGATCAGGGTCCGCGCCTGCGGATCCACCGCCAGCACGGTGCCCGCGTGCCGCTCCCCCGCGCGCGCCGCCTCCGGCCAGGCCGCCACGAGCATCGCGATCGCGACGAGCGCGATCACGACGCCCGCGGCCTGCCGTCCGCCCCTCACGAGCGCGGGGAACCGGGCGCGGAGAACTCCGCCGCCTTCATCCTCCGGACCAGCTCGGCGTACGAGGAGGTCTGGATGATCTTGTCGAACTGCGTCCGATAGTTGTTGATCAAGCTCCCGCCCTCGACCGCCACATCGTACACGAGCCATCGGTCGCCTCGCTGCTGCATCCGGTAGTCTACCGGGATCTCGGTGCCCTGCCTGGTCACGAAGCGGGTCCGTACCGTCGCCAGCCCGCCGTCCACCGATTCTCCCGCATAGGCGATCCGCTCGCCACTGTACCGTTCGATCTTGGAGATGTACGCGCGCTCGATCAGGTCCGTGAACAGTCCGGTGAACTCCTGCCGGTCATTCTCCGAAAGGCCCTGCCAGTGCCGGCCGAGGGCCCGCTTGGCCGTCTCGCCGAAATCGAAAACGCCCTGCGCTTCCTGGCGAATGGCGGACCGGCGCTCGGCCGCCCGCGATTCGCCCTTGAGCGCCGGATCCGCGAGGATCTTGATGATCTGGTCCACCGACGCCTTGAGCTGCTCGGTGGGTGCTCCGGCGTCCGCGGACGCCGGAGCCCAGAGGATCTGCGCGCAGGCCAGCACTGCCACCGCCGCCAGCCCGGTCCGCGCCAGGCCGGTCACGATCAGGCCGCCCGCGAGAGCACGTTCGGATCCACCGTGATCTTGTCGTGCACCGCGAAGTCCGAGCGGCTGCGCGCGATCTCCTTGGACGCCACCTCCAGCGCCGCGGTCCGCAGCTCGCTCCTCGGCACCGCGCCCGAGATCTCCACGATGAGCGGCGAGCCCTTCCACAGCGGCACGTGGGCGGTCGGCGTGAGCGGCAGCCCGGACAGGGCGGAATCCATCAGCAGCGCGTCGGAGACACGTGCCTGGGCGGCCACCGCCTCCTCGTCACGCTTCCGCTTGAGATCGTAGAGCTTCACCGCGACCCCGAGCAGCACGACCAGGATCAGCATCGCAGCGACGACGATGATTTCCATGGTAGTCACCTCCTGCCGGGGAGGGCTGCATCGCACATGCCAGGGCGCATGCCCTCGACGTCACCCGCAAGTGACCATCGGGCAAGCCCTCTCCCCGCCTGCCGGACGCGTGCCGCCGGCACCGGGAGGAAATTCCACTGCCAGGTGTAAAAACGCCAGGAGGCCGCCGAGCCGGAGGACACCCGTCAGCGAGCGCCCGGTGAGACCGGCTCCCAGCTCCACTCGTCGGCGAGCACCGCCCGCGCCACGTCGCCCAGGCGGCGCCGCGAATCCATCGCCTGCTTGCGCAGCCAGCGGAACGCTTCGGCCTCGGTCCACTGCCGGTCGTTCATCAGCTTGCCCTTCGCCTGATCCACCAGGGGCCGCTCCGCGCGCGCCTGCTGCATGCGCCGGAGGTCCCGGAAGCGGGCCAGCGCCAGGTCCAGCGTCGGCGCGACCTCCGCCGCGCGCAGCGGCTTCAGCATGAAGCCCATGACGCCCGCGCGATTGGCCTGCTTCACGACCGCGCTCGCGGTGTCTCGCGTGAAGAGGACCGCGGGACAGTCACACGCGGCGGTGATGCGCGGAATGAGCGCGGGCTCGCGCCGCCCGGAGAGGCTCGGACCGATGACCAGCACGTCGGGCCGGGTCTGCTGCATGAGCGCCACCGCGTCGAGGCGCAACGGTGCCTCGAGCGCGATGGCGCCCCCCGCGTCCTCGACCGCGGCGCGCAGGGAAACCCGCGAGGCGGGATCGCCGTCGAGCACCGCCACCCGCCAGCGTGGCGAGCTGCTCTTCCACATCGACCCGATGATTCGCATGGGCGCCTCCTGCCGCCTCGCGTCCCGCATGCCGCGTGCCAATCACGGCTCGGACGCCGACGACGCGCCGATGCGCCGTGGGAAGACCGGCGTGGCCAGGGAGACCGGGAAGAATTTCCTCCGCCCGCCGAGTATTTTCTCCATGGGTATTCGCTTGCCCACTGCGCTTTGCTCCGCCTCGAAGCGGCGACTCGATCGCCCGCTCCCGATGGCACATCGCTTGCCTGCATCCGCGCTCATGCTGAGATTGAAAGGCGAGGCGGACGACACACCGCAGGACGAGGCCGTGCACGAAGGTCTCGATGAAGGGGATCAGATCACTTCGCGGGACGCGTTCGGGGACGAGACCGCGGATCCCGCGCCCGACGATCGGGGGTCGCCGCTACCGCTCCGGGGCCTCGCGGTGGCCGGGGCCAGCTTCCTGCCGACCTTCCTCCTGATCTTCTTCGGTGTGCCCTATCTGCTCGGGCCGGATTCGCCGATCAACTCGGCCATCGCGACCGTCCGGGCGGCGTCCGAGTCGCGCGCCGCGACTCCGGCGCCCAAGCCATCGGTGAGCCGCCCGGACACCGCTCGCAGCGGCAATCCCGGGTGGCCGGCCATCGAGCCGCTGGTGACGCCGACACCGGGGCCCGACGCCTCCTCGAAGACCCCGGACACGAAGACCCAGGACGCGACGCCACCCGCGGCGTCGCCGGCCGCGCCTCCTCCTCCGGCGCGCTCCACCCGGGTGGAGGCTCCGGCGCCGCCGGAGCCGCGCGAGCCGGAGGCGGTGCAGCAGCCGACCCCGTCGCTGCCGCCGGCGCGCCGGCAGGCCCCGGAGCCCCGACCCACCCGGGAGGGTCGCCGGGGTAGCGACTCGCGCGAGGAGCCGCGGGTGGTCGAGGCCAAGCCCGCCAGCCGCGACACCGGCGACTGGACGCCGGCCGCCGCCTTCACGGACCGCGCGGCAGCCGGTCGCCTGGCGGCCAGCATCGAGAAGCAAGGCTATCCCGTCGAGATCCGACAGGATGGCTCGTCGTCCCGGCCCTGGGTGGTGTGGATCGGCGCCCAGCCCAGCGGCGGCTCCCGCCGCCGCTGAGCCGACGTCTCGCGTCTAGGCGCGCTTCGGGTCGCGGTCCAGCTGCATCTCCCGCCAGCGGCGCGCCTTGTTGTGGAGCGTCTTCGGGGTCGTCCCGAGGATCTCGGCGGCCCGCGTCTTGTTGTTGTTGACCGAGGCCAGCGTGCGCAGGATGAGCTCGCGCTCGCCCTCGTCGAGCGTCGTGCCGAGGGGCAGCACGACCACGTTGGCGCGCTCCGGCGGCGCCGCGCCCAGCGGCGAGAGCGGCAGGCACTCTGGCGTGATGAGCCCGTTCTCGCAGGACACCACCGCCCGCTCGATCACGTTGCGCAGCTCGCGCACGTTGCCGGGCCACGAGTGGTCGGCCAGGAGCTTGAGGGCGGCGCTGTCCACCCCGCGCACCTGGCGGCTGTACTTGTCGTTGAACTCGGCGATGAACGCGTCGGTGAGCAGCGGGATGTCCTCCGGCCGGCGGCGCAGCGGCGGCAGCGGGATCGTCAGCACGTTCACCCGGTAGTAGAGGTCCTCCCGGAACGCGCCTTCCTGCACCGCCTTCACCACGTCCTTGTTCGTCGCCGCCACCACCCGCACGTCGACCGCGATCTCGTCGTGGCCGCCCACGCGCCGGACCTGGCTGTCCTGGAGCACCCGCAGGTACTTCGCCTGCAGGTTGGAGCTCATCTCCGCGATCTCGTCCAGGAAGATGGTCCCGCCGTCCGCCAGCTCGAAGTAGCCGGGCCGCCGCGCCATGGCCCCGGTGAAGGCGCCCTTCTCGTGGCCGAACAGCTCGCTCTCGAGCAATGTCTCAGGGATGGCCGAACAATTCACCGCCACGAACGGCCCCTTCGCGCGCTGGGACATCTGGTGGATGGTCCGGGCCACCAGCTCCTTGCCGGTGCCGGTCTCGCCCAGGACGAGCACCGGCGCCGGGCTCGGCGCCGCCATCTCGATGAGGCGATAGACCTCCTGCATCGCGGGGCTCACCCCGAGGAGCGGGCCCAGGCCGCGGCTCTCCTTGAGCTGCCGGCGCAGGACCGTGACCTCCCGGTTGACCTGCACCTTCTCCACCGCCTTCTCCACCAGCACCCGGAGCCGCCGAGGATCCACCGGCTTGGTGATGTAGTCGTAGGCGCCCTCCCGCATGGCCGACACCGCGGTCTCGATCGACCCGTGGGCGGTGAGCAGGATGACCGCAGCCTCCGGCACCGCGGTCGCCAGCGGCTTGAGCAGGCCGATACCGTCGATGACCGGCATGATCATGTCGGCGATCACCACCGAGGGGCGGAAGGCGGGGGCCCGCTCGAGCGCGTCCTTCCCGTCGACCGCCTCCTGCACCTCGTAGCCCCATGTCGTGAGCAGGGCGGCCAGCCCGCTGCGGCCGGACTCATCGTCGTCAGCGATCAGGATGCGATGCTTCATCGGTTCCCCCCTCGGATGGTGTTGCCGCGAAATGTTCTTGGTCTCGAAGGCTCGCGCGTTGGGTGCAATGCATGTGCCTCGTCATCCGCGGCTCTGGGGCGGCCCGGGTCGAAAGCCCGTTCGAACAATCCCGACAGTCGCTTGCTCGCGATCGACCGCTCTCCGCGCGCAGCCCGGTCCGTTCGGGTGCCGCTGAGCGGCAGTCAGCGGGTGGGAAGATATTACTGCGTAAGTATTCCCGCGTGAGGTGCTATCGGGTCCAGTCGAGCTCGATCAAGGCCAGACCGGTTGCCGGGTCGGTCCTGCGCTGGAGCGAGGCCGGCTCCTCCACCACGGTGATCTCCAGTGTGGGGTCCACGGTGCCGCCCAGCAGGTGGCCGCCGAGCGCTTCGCCGTCCGCCCGCCCCACCACGATGTGGGCGTGGATTCGTGGCTCGCCCCGGTCGAGGGCCACGTTGCCGAGCAGCGAGACCACCTCCACCTGCTCCCGGATGACCCGCCGCCGGTAGTCCCGCCGAGCACGATCGAAGAAGCCGAGGGTGACCCCCGAGAAGGCGCCGATCCCGCTGAGCGACGCGGCCCGCAGGTCGAAGCGCTTCGCCGCCGCGGTCAGGACCTCCACCGGGTCGTCCCCCACATCGCAGACCATCACGAAGGTGCGCCGCCCCTCCTGGTCGTCGAGCTGCCGGATCTTCACGTTGTCGTCTCCTCCCTTCAGGCCCGCTCGGCCACCACTTCCTTGTCCCGCTTGCGCAAGCCCACGAGGCAACCCACCAGGACCCCCGCCATCGCGGTGAGCAGCCCGAGCTCGATCATGGCGTAGCGCGCCGCCTGGGATCCCTGATCCATCACCGAGCCGAACTCGGCCGTGATGACCAGGATCCGTCGGACCGCGGCGATGAGCGCGACCAGCACGAACGGCTCCGGCACCAGCACGTGCTCGCGGAACGACACCTGCACCGTGTACAGGACCTCGATGATCATGAGCACCAGCAGCAGCTGGTCCAGCACCGTCACCACGTTGGCGGGAATGGGCCCCGCCATCAGGCTCCAGGCGAAGCGCACCGCGGCGTTGCCCAGCAGCGCCACAGCCGCCATCGCCAGGACCACGCCGAGCCCCACGTAGAGCACGTCCTCGACGGTGGTGAAGCCGTGCGCCACCCGCTCCCGGACCCGCTCGCCCGGTCCGAGACGGCTCATGGGCCCGACGAGGACGGCGCCATCGAATCACCACCGTCCCGTCAGCGCGAGGGCCAGCACGATCAGCAGCGCCAGGGCGAGCGCGGCGCTCGGGTCGTAGCCCCACTCCCGGCGGTACGGCCACGCGGGCATCGCGCCGACCACCAGCACCATCGCCGTCAGGATCATCTCGGAGTCTCCCGCGCCGCCGGGGGCGCCGGTCCGTCGAAACCGCGCCGTGAATCGAACGTGCTACCGGCAATCGCTGTGCCAGCGCGGCCGGCGCCCGTGCGCGGCGGCTAACCGCTCGGAAACCGCGGCCGCCGCACGCGCGCGGGCACCCGCGGGACGCGCCGCCGCCGCGCGCTGCGGTAAAGGTTACCGGAGGGCATCGGGTAACGCCGACCGTCCGGCGGTACGCGGGCGGCGCCTTTCTGGTGCCGGGCCCGCGTGGTAGGGTGAGGGCGAACTGCTGGCGTCGACCTTGCTCTCCCGGAGGCGCGGATCATGACGGACATGTGGGGCGATCTCGTGTGGGCCGCTCTCGCGGACCTGAAGACACGGCTGGTGCTGGTCCTGCCCGGCATCCTCGCGATGATCACGCTGGCCGCCGTGGGCCTGGCCCTGGCGTGGCTCAGCGCGCGGGTGACCCGGCGCGTCGCGCAGGCGCTGTCGTTCGATCGCCGCGCCGAGACGTGGGGGATCGTGGCCGCGCTCAACCGGGCCGGAGTGGCCAAGTCCCCATCCCAGGTGCTGGGCCTGATCGTGTTCTGGAGCGTGCTCATCCTGTTCCTGCCGGTGGCGATCGACGCGCTCGCGATCCCGGGCACCGGGCGCCTGACCGAGTTCGTCTTCTCCTGGGTGCCGCGGGTCCTCGGGGCGGCGCTCATCCTGCTGGTGGGCTGGCTGATCGCGAACTTCCTCTCCGAGGGCGTGCTGATCGCGGCGGTCAACGCCCGGCTGCCGGAGGCCCGCCTCATGGCCCGGGCCATCCGCTGGGGCGTGCTGCTGTTCGCCAGCGCGACCGCGATCACCCACCTCGGCATCGGCAAGGAGATGGTGCTGGTCGCCTTCGGCATCACGTTCGGCGGGCTGATCTTCGCGCTGGCCCTGGCCTTCGGCCTGGGCGGTCGCGGGCTCGCCCGCCAGATGCTGGAGCGGCACATGCGAAGCCGCGAGCCGCATCCCCGCGAGACGCTCACCCACCTCTAGACTCCCGAAGCGCGGATGATCGACGCCGGCGTGCTCTTCCAGCAGGCGGTGGCCGCGCTGCGGCGCGACCGTCGGGCGAGCTACCGGCTGCAGCTCGGCCCCGCCCTCGGCTTCGACGAGGTGGCCGCCCTCGGCCCGTACCTCGACACGCTCGGCGTCAGCGACGTGTATCTCTCCCCGTGCTTCCGCTGCGGCCCCGGCAGCTCGCATGGCTACGACGTCACCGACCACAACGCGTTCAACCCCGAGCTGGGCAGCGAGGCCGGCTTCGACCGCATGGCGGAGCAACTGCGGGCGCTGGGCCTCGGGGTGATCCTGGACGTGGTGCCGAATCACATGGGCATCGCGGGCGACGCCAACCCGTGGTGGCTCGACGTGCTGGAGAACGGGCCGGCGTCCCCGCGGGCCGAGGTCTTCGACATCGACTGGGCGCCGGCCAAGGCCGAGCTGCGCAACCGCGTGCTCCTGCCCATCCTGCCCGACCAGTACGGGCGCGTGCTCGAGTCGCAGCAGATGATGCTCGAGTTCGCGGACGGGGCCTTCCACGTTCGCTACGCGGGCGCGCGGCTGCCCCTCACTCCCCGAACCTACCCGATGATCCTGAACGACGGGCTCGAGGCCCTCGCCGAGCGGCTGGGCCCGGAGGACCCGGGCCTCCAGGAGCTGCGGAGCATCATCACCGCGATCGAGCATCTGCCCGGCCGCACCGAGACCGACCCGCGGCGCGTCGAGGAGCGGGTGCGCGAGAAGGAGATCGTGAAGCGCCGCCTGCTCGCGCTCTCCAAGGAGTCGACGGAGATCAGCGAACACATCGACGACGCCATGCGGCGCCTGAACGGCGTGATCGGCGATCCCGCCTCGTTCGACGCCCTCGACCGGATCCTCTCCGCCCAGACCTACCGCCTGGCCGACTGGCGGGTGGCGGGCGACGAGGTGAACTACCGCCGCTTCTTCGACGTGAGCCACCTGGCCGGCATCCGCATGGAGCGGCCGGCGGTGTTCGAGGCCACCCACCAGCTGACGCTGCGGCTGGTCGGCGAGGGCAAGGTGACCGGTCTCCGGATCGACCACCCCGACGGCCTCTACGCCCCCGGGGAGTACTTCCGGCGGCTGCAGGAGGGCGCCCTGGTGGGCGCCGCACGCCGCCTGGTGCCGGAGCTGACCGCCCCCGAGGCGGAGGCGCTCGTCGCGCTCTACCGCACCCGCGCGGGCGAGCGCGCCGACGCGATCGAGGCCCGGCCGCTCTGGATCGCGGCCGAGAAGATCCTGGCCGCCGACGAGCCGCTGCCCGAGTGGTGGGTGGTCGCGGGCACCACCGGCTACGACTTCCTGGCCTCGGTGAACGGGCTCTTCGTCGACCGCAGCACGTCCCGGCAGATGACCGCGCTGTACTCGCGGCTGGCCGGCGCCAGCGCCCGCATGGCCGACGTCACCTACGAGGCCAAGCGGCTGATCATGCAGGTGTCGATGGCCAGCGAGATCAACCAGCTCGGACACCACCTCGACCGCATGTCGGAGCGCGACCGGTACGTCCGGGACTTCACGCTGCCGAGCCTCAGCCGCGCGATCCGCGAGGCGGTCGCCGCCTTCGCGGTCTACCGCACCTACGTGGGCGACGACGGCGGCACCACGCCGAGCGCGCGGGACCGCGCCTACATCGACGCCGCGGTCGCGGAGGCCAAGCGCCGCAACCCCACCGTGAACGTGTCGATCTTCGACTTCGTGCGCGACCTCTTGCTGCTGCGCCGGCCCGCCCACCTCAAGCCGAGCGAGCAGTCCGCGCGCCGGCACTTCGCGATGCGCTTCCAGCAGACCACCGGGCCCATCACCGCCAAGGGCGTGGAGGACACCGCCTTCTACCGCTACCACCGGCTGGTCTCGCTCAACGAGGTGGGCGGCGACCCCGCCCGCTTCGGGGAAACGGTCGCCACCTTCCACGAGCGGAACGCCCGGCGCCTCGAGCGCTGGCCGGAGTCCATGCTGGCGACGTCCACCCACGACACCAAGCGCGGCGAGGACGTGCGCGCGCGCATCGACGTGCTCTCCGAGGTGCCCGCCGCGTGGGCCGCGGAGGCGCGACGCTGGCGCGGGATCGCGCGACGGTGGCGGCGCGAGGTCGACGGTCACGCCGCGCCCGACGCCAACGACGAGTACCTGCTCTACCAGACCCTGGTGGGCGCCTGGCCCGCGCGCGACGAGGACGAGACGCTCGAGACCTTCACCGCGCGCATCACCGCCTACATGGAAAAGGCCACCAAGGAGGCGAAGCGCCGCACCAGCTGGGTGAACCCGAGCGAGCCGTACGACCGCGCGGTCCGCGAGTTCGTCGCCGCGCTGCTCGCGCCCGACGGGCCCTTTCTCCCCGCCTTCCTCCCCTTCCAGCGCCTGATCGCGGCCCACGGGGCGGTCAACTCGCTGGCCCAGACCCTGCTGAAGCTCACCGTGCCCGGCATCCCCGATCTCTACCAGGGGACCGAGCTGTGGGATCTCTCGCTGGTGGACCCGGACAATCGGCGGCCGGTGGACTTCGCGCGCCGCCAGGCCCTGCTGGAGGCGCTGCGCGGCCGGATGGCGGAGGGCGAGGCCGCCGCGCTCTGCGCCGAGCTGCTCGCCGCGTGGCCGGACGGCCGCGTGAAGCTCTATCTGACCCACTGCGCGCTCACCCTCCGCCGCGAGCGGTCCCGCCTCTTCGCGGCCGGCGTCTACCGTCCCCTCGACGGGAGCGGCCCGCACGCCGACCACCTGGTGGCGCTGGCGCGCACCGACGTGGACGCGGCGGTCCTCGTGGTGGTGCCGCGGCTCACCGCGCGGCTGGGCGGCCTCACCGGGCGCTTCCCGCTCGGCCCGACGGCGTGGGAGGACACCTGGCTCACGCTCCCCGACGACCTGGCCGGCCGCTATCGCAACCGCCTCACCGGCGTCACCGTCACCACGGCTCGCCGCGCCGGCCGCGCCGGCCTGCCCGTCGCCACGCTCCTGGCCCATTTCCCGGTGGCCCTGCTCGAGCGGGTGGAGTCTCCCCGGTGAGCGACGCCCCGATCGTCCGCCGCGCGCACCGCATGCCCTTCGGCGCCACCGTGGCCGACGACGGCAGCACGCGCTTCCGCCTCTGGGCGCCCGGCGCCCAGCGCGTCGAGCTGTGGCTCGACACGCCGCCGCGCGCGGTGGCGATGACGCGCGACGCGAGCGGCTGGGCCGAGCACGTGGCGCGCGACGCGCCGGCCGGGACCCGCTACCGCTACCGCATCGACGGCGAGCTGCTGGTCCCCGACCCGGCCGCCCGTTACCAGCCCGGCGACGTGCACGGGGCCAGCGAGGTGGTCGATCCGCTCGCCTACGCCTGGCGGGACGCGCAGTGGACGGGCCTGCCGCCGGAGCGCCTCGTCTTCTACGAGCTGCACGTCGGCACGTTCACCCCCGAGGGCACCTATGCGGGCGTGCAGGGACGGCTCGACCACCTCGCCGACCTGGGCGTCACCGCCATCGAGCTCATGCCGGTGGCCCAGTTCCCGGGGGGACGCGGCTGGGGGTACGACGGGGTGCTGCTCTACGCGCCCGAGTGCCGCTACGGCCGGCCCGAGGACCTGAAGGCGCTCGTGGACGCCTGCCACGCGCGCGGCCTCGCCGTCTTCCTCGACGTGGTCTACAACCACTTCGGTCCCGAGGGCAACTACCTGCACCACTACGCCCCCGCGTTCTTCACCCCGCGCCACCGGACGTTCTGGGGCGACGGCATCAACTACGACGGGCCGGGGGCCGAGGTCGTGCGCGCGTTCATGATCCACAACGCGCTCTACTGGATCGGGGAGTTCCACCTCGACGGGCTGCGGCTCGACGCGGTGAACGCGATCGTGGACGACTCGGCCTGTCACTTCCTCGTCGAGCTGGGGCGCGCGGTCGCGGAGGGGCCGGGGCGCGAGCGGGCCGTCCACCTGGTGCTGGAGAACGGCGCCAACCAGGCGCGCTACCTGACGCGCGAGCGGGGGCGCCGCCCGCTCTACCAGGCCCAGTGGAACGACGACCTCCACCACGCGCTCCACGTGCCGCTGACCGGCGAGACGGGTGGGTACTACGAGGACTACCAGCCGCCCCTGCCCCACCTGGCCCGCTGCCTCACCGAGGGCTTCGCGTACCAGGGCGAGCGCTCGCGCTACCGCGGCGACCTCCGGGGCGAGCCGAGCGCCCACCTGCCCCCCACCGCGTTCGTCTCCTTCCTGCAGAACCACGACCAGATCGGCAACCGCGCGCGGGGCGAGCGGATCGCCGCGCTGGCGCCCGCGCCCGCGGTGCGGGCCGCCACCGCCATCGTGCTCCTCGCCCCGCAGCTGCCGTTGCTCTTCATGGGCGAGGAGTGGGGCGCGCCGGAGCCGTTCCTCTTCTTCACCGACCTCGGCCCCGACCTGGGACCCTCCGTCTCGGAAGGGCGCCGACGGGAGTTCGCGCGCTTCCCCGAGTTCGCGAGCCCCGCGATGCGCGAGCGCATCCCGGATCCCCAGGCGCCGGGCACCCGCGACCGCTCCCGTCTCGACTGGGCGAGACTCGGCGAGCCCGTCCATCGCGAGTGGCTCGCCTTCCACCGCGACCTCCTGCGCGTGCGCGCCCGGGCCGTCGTCCCGCTCCTGGCCGGCGAGCCGGTCCCCGCCACGTCGTGGAAGGCGCTGGGGGACACCGGCCTCGAGGTCGCCTGGGCCTTCCCGGCGGGCACGCTGCGGATGGTGTGCAACCTGGGCCCCGCCCACGTGGCGCATCCCGGCCCGGGGCCCGACTGGGGGCGATGCCTCCACGCGCAGCACCTGGCCGAGGCCGGCTGGACGGCGCTGCCGCCGTGGAGCGTCGCGTTCTACCTGGCGGAGGCCTCGCGGTGAGGGGCCGCGCGCGCCGCCGCCCTGGCCGCGATGGCGTCCGCGTAGACCGCCAGCGTGCGCTCCGCGATGCGGTCCCAGGAGAAGTGCGCCTCCACGCGACGGCGGCCGGCCTCTCCCATCCGCCGCGCCCGGGCCCGGTCGCTCAGGGCCTCCCGCAAGGTCGCGGCCAGCGTGGCCGGATCGCCCGGCGGCACGAGCCAGCCGGTCTCCCCGTCGACCACCACCTCGGGGATGCCGCCGACCCGGCTCGCCACCACCGGGGTGCCGCACGCCATCGCCTCCAGGTTGATGAGGCCGAACGGCTCGTAGATCGACGGGCACACGAAGACGGCGGCGTGGCTGTAGAGCTGCACGACCTCGGGCACGGGCAGCATCGCGTTGATCCACAGCACGTGCGGCCGTCCCGCCACCGCGTTCTGGAGCCGCGCCGCCAGCTCCGGCGTGTCGGGGCTGCTCGCGCAGAGGACCAGCGACACCTCCTCGGGGAGCGACCGCGCCGCCTCCAGCAGCGGGAAGATGCCCTTCTGCTCGCTGATGCGGCCCACGAACAGCACGTAGGGCTCGCGCACCCGGTGGCGTGCGAGCACGTCACGGGCCTCGGTGCGGCGGAAGGCCTCCGCGTCGACGCCGTTGTGGATCACCACCACCCGCTCCGGCGCGACCTGGAAGTGGGTGAGGATGTCGGCGCGCATCTGCTCCGACACCGCGATCACCCGCTCCGCGCGCTCCACCGCGAGGCGCTCGGCCCACGTGGACACCGCGTAGCCGGTGCCGAGCTGATCGGCCTTCCACGGCCGCAGCGGCTCGAGGCTGTGGAGCGTGACCACGAGCGCCACGTCGTGGATGGCCTGCACCAGCATCCCGCCCAGGCCCACGTACCAGGTGTGGGTGTGCACGACGTCGGCCGCGACCGGGTCGCGGGCCATCGCGAGCCCCACCGACAGCGCCTCGAGCGCCGGCGCGTAGGCGGTGTCGGGCCCGCCGGCCAGGCGCTCCCAGGGGGTGTAGCCGCGCACGCGCAGGGCGGGCCCGGTCACCGCCTGGTCGCCGAAGCAGCGGACCTCCACCGCGGCGCGCCGGGCCAGTGCGCGGCTCAGGTGGTCCACCACGACCCCCGCGCCGCCGTAGACGTGCGGCGGGTACTCCCGGCTCAACAGCAGAACCCTCACCGGCGGCATTCCTGGAGAGCTTACCGCATGAGCGAAACCCAGCCCTTCGTCTTCCTCGGCTGCCTGGATCTCAACGAGCTGCTTCCCCACGAGGCCCACGACATCCGCGAGCTGCTCGACCAGCTCGAGAAGGTCCCGGTGGAATCGGTGTTCTGTCACATGTCCGCCGCGCTGCTGCACCGCCCGGTCCTGGCCGAGGCCTATCCCAACGACTTCTCGATGTGGGTCGGCACCGAGGTGCGCGACGTGCGGCTGGCCGAGCGCCTGGCCGCGGTGGACGCCTTTTACGCCGGCTCCATGGACCGGGTGCGCGAGGAGCTGATCGCCACCATCTCCGACCACCTGCAGCACCTGGGCTCGGCGCCGCCGCGCACCCAGGGCAAGCGCTTTCGCTTCTTCGTCACCCACCTGGTGCCGGTGCCCACCGGCCACCAGGCCCGGACCCTGGTCGAGTTCCGCGACGCGCTCGCCGAGGTGGACGTGAGCGCGGTCTTCTACCACACCATCGAGGCGCGCTATCGGGCCGGCCGCAGCCGCGGCGACTTCGCGGAGTGGGTCGGAGGCGTCCTGGGACGCGCCGACCTCGCCGACCGCCTGGCCCACATCGATCCCCACGCGGGCAGCCTGGAGCGCATCCGCGATCGCCACCTGAGCGTGCTCAGCGACGCGATCGCCGCCGAGGAGGCCGCCTGATGCCCGGCGCGCTCATCAAGATCGACGACTACCGGCAGGTGGCCCCCCGGGGGACCGTGGACTTCCTCATGCGCACCGGCGAGCGCTTGCGGGGCAAGCGGCTGGTGCACGTGAGCGCCTCCCGCTACGGCCCGCTCGCCGAGAGTCTCGACCGCGTGGTGCCGATCCTCAACGACCTGGGGATCGAGACCTCCTGGGAGATCACCATCGGCACCGCCGACTTCGACCAGGTGACCCGGGCGATCGCCAAGGGCCTCGCGGGCACCGAGCAGGTCATCACCGACTCGATGCTGGCCCGCCTGCGCGAGACCGGCATCGACAACGCGCAGCGCCTGAGCCTGAGCGCGGACCTGGTGATGGTCCACGACGCCCCTCCGCTCGGCCTGGTGGAGCGGCGCGACGAGGCCACGCGCTGGGTGTGGCGCTGCCACCACGACCTCTCGGCGGCCCAGCCCCAGCTCTGGAACGCGCTCCGGCCGATGGTGCAGCGCTACGACGCGTCGGTGTTCTCGCTCGCCCGCTTCGCGGCGCCGCTGTCGATCCCGCGCTTCATCGTCTATCCCGCGATCGATCCGCTCTCCGAGCGCAACCGGGAGATGACCCGCGCCGAGCAGGCGACGCATCTCGACCGCCTGCGGGTGCCCCGCGACAAGCCGATCCTGCTGCAGGTCGGCCCCTTCGAGCGGCAGCACGACCCGGTCGGCGTGATCAACGCCTACCGGCTGGTCAAGCGCCACCACGAGGTGCGCCTGGTGCTGGCCGGCCCGCCCCCCGCCCCGGGCGGCAACGCCCTGGGGGACGTGCAGGAGGCGGCCTCGCACGACCCGGACATCGTGGTGATCGTGCTCCCCCCCGACCCGCAGGTCGAGCTGAACGCCCTGGAGCGGGCGGCCACCATCGCGATCCAGAAGCCGCTCAAGGCCGATTTCACCATCGAGGTGGCCACCGCGATGTGGAAGGGCAAGCCGGTGATCGGTACCATCGCGGGCGGCATCCCATTTCAGATGGTGGTGAACGTCACCGGGTATACCGTGGAGACGGTGGAGGGCGCCGCGTTCCGCATCCGACAGCTCCTGTCGAACCCCGAGCTCATCGGCCGCATGGGCGCGGCCGGGCGCGAGCACGTGCGCCGCAACTTCCTGGTGACCCGGCATCTGAGCGACTACCTCGCCTTGATCGCGCACATGACCCGGTGATGCAGACCGCGACCCTGCCCGACGAAGTCCGGACCGCGCTGGAGCGGGTCGGGACCGCCGACCTCGTGGTGGGTCTCGCCACCGCCGGGCCGATCCCGGCGCTCGGCCCGGTGTCGGCGGCGGTGCGCTCGGGCCTCGAGACCCATTGCGGCGGGCAGGCCGCCGCGATCGTCCACGTGGACCAGGCCCCCGCGGAGGCGACGCCCGCCACCGTCGCCGCCGCCTTCGACGGCCTGCGGCTGGTGTCGGTCCCGTCGACCGGCCGCGGGGAGGAGGGCCTCGACTGGTCGAGCGCGGTGCGCACCGTGCTGATGGTGGCCCGGCGCCTCGAGGCCCGCGCGATCGTGATGCTGAACGCGGACCTCAGCAGCATGACGAGCGAGTGGGTCCGCGGGCTGGCGGTGCCGGTGCTGAAGGAAGACTTCGGGTTCATGCTGCCGCTCTACCGGCGCTATCGCTACGACGGGACCCTCACCCAGGCCCTCGTGGTCCCGCTGATGCGCAGCCTCTTCGGGCGTCAGATCGCGCACCCCCTCGCCGAGGAGTTCGCCTGCTCCGCCGCGGCGGCGGACCACTTCCTGCAAGAGCCGATCTGGGACACCGAGCTCGGCCGCCACGGCCTCGAGTTCTGGCTGCCCGCCGCCGCGATCATGCACGGCCTCTCGATCGGACAGTCCGTGCTGGGCCCGCGCATCGTGGCCCCGTCGTCGCATCCGCCCGCGCCCCTCGGTCGCACGGTGGGCCGCGTCGCGGGCGCGCTCTGCGAGCTGGCCGACCGCACCGAGAGCTTCTGGCTGGACATCCGCGGCTCGGAGCCCGTGGTGAGCTTCGGGGTGCCCCCCGAACCGCTGCCCGGCGGGCCTCAGGTCGATCCGTCCCTCATGCAGGTCGGCTTCGTGCAGGGCGTGCGCGACCTGCTGACGGTCTGGGAGCGCATCCTGGCCCCCGAGAACCTGGTGGACGTGCTGGAGCTGAGCGACCGCCCGCTGGAGCGGTTCCGGTTCCCGGACCGCCTGTGGGCGCGCGTGGTGTACGACTTCGTGCTCGCCTACCGCGCCCGCGCGGTCTACCGCAGCCACGCCATGCAGTCGCTGGCGCCGCTCTACCTGGGGCGCGCCGCCTCGGTGGTCCTCGAGACCCAGTCCCGGCCTCCCATCGCGGTGCAGCAGAGCACGGCGCGCCTCTGCGGCATGTTCGAGGAGGAGAAGCCCTACCTGGTGGACCGCTGGCGATGAAGCCGGAGCGCCGGCCCGTGGTCATCGAGCACGTGCGGCCCGCGGTGGACGACGGCCGCCATCCGGTCAAGCGCGTGGTGGGCGACGTGCTGACCGTGACCGCCGACATCTTCAAGGAGGGCCACGACCAGCTCGCGGCGCGCGTGCGCTACCGCACCCACGACGCGGCGGAGTGGCGCGAGGCCCCCATGCGCCCGGTCGACAACGACGGCTGGGCGGGCGAGGTGCCGCTCGACGCCAATACCCGCTACGTCTACACGGTGGAGGCCTGGACCGACACCTTCGGCTCGTGGGTGGAGGAGATGCGCCGGCGCATCGCGGGCGGGCAGACCGATCTCGAGAGCGAGCTGCTGGAAGGCACCGAGATGGTGCGCGCCGCGCACGCCGCGCTCCCCGCCGGCGCGGCGGGGCCCGACGCGGCCCTGCTCCGTCGCGCGCTGGACGCGCTGGGCGGCCGGCCGGCGCGCGACGCGCGGCTCGACGTGCTGCTCGACGGAGGCCTGCGCGAGGCGATGGCCCGGGTGGCCCCGCGGCCCGACTGCACCGCCCACGATCGGGCGCTGGAAGTCGTGGTGGATCGCCGGGAGGCAGCCTTCGCCTCCTGGTACGAGCTCTTCCCGCGCTCGCAGGGCCGCGTGCCGGGCCGCCACGGGACCTTCGCGGACTGCATCGAGCGCCTGCCCGACATCCAGCGCATGGGCTTCGACGTGGTGTACCTGCCGCCCATCCACCCGATCGGGCGGACCGCGCGCAAGGGCCGCGACAACGCGCTCACCGCCGAGCCGGGCGACCCGGGCAGCCCGTGGGCCATCGGAGGGCCCGAGGGCGGCCACACCGCGGTGCATCCCGCGCTGGGCACGCTCGACGACTTCCGCCGGCTGGTCAAGGCGGCCCAGGGTCTGGGCATGGAGATCGCGCTCGACTTCGCGATCCAGTGCTCGCCCGATCACCCCTGGGTCTGCGAGCACCCCGAGTGGTTCTACCGGCGCCCCGACGGCACCATCAAGTACGCGGAGAACCCGCCCAAGAAGTACCAGGACATCTACCCGATCAACTTCGCGAGCCCGGCCTGGCGCGAGCTCTGGGACGCGCTGCTGGGCGTGGTGCGCTTCTGGATCGACCAGGGCGTGCGGACCTTCCGGGTGGACAACCCCCACACCAAGCCGCTGGACTTCTGGGCGTGGCTGATCCGCGAGGTGCAGGACCGCGATCCGGACGTGATCTTCCTCTCCGAGGCCTTCACGCGCCCCAAGGTGATGCGGGCCCTCGCCAAGGCGGGCTTCACCCAGTCGTACACCTACTTCACCTGGCGCAACTTCAAGGAGGAGCTCACCGAGTACCTGGAGGAGCTCACCGGCTCCGAGATGGCGGAGTACTTCCGGGGCAACTTCTTCGTGAACACCCCCGACATCCTGCCCGAGGTGCTCCAGCGCGGGGGCCCGCCCGCCTTCCAGATGCGCGCGACCCTCGCGGCCACGCTGTCCTCGGTGTGGGGCGTCTACAGCGGCTTCGAGCTGGCGGAGGGCGAGGCCCTGCCCGGGACCGAGGAGTATCGCGCCTCCGAGAAGTACGAGATCCGCGTCCGCGACTGGGACGCCCCCGGCAACCTCAAGGCGCACATCGCGCGGCTGAACGCGATCCGCCGGGAGAATCCCGCGCTGCAGTCCATGTCCACGCTCCGCTTCCTGCCGTCGAGCAGCCCCCACGTGCTGTTCTACGCCAAGATCACGCCGGCGCGCGACAACGCGATCCTGGTGGCGGTGAACCTCGACCCGTTCGCCGCCCACGAATCGACCCTGGAGATCCCCCTGGAGGCCCTCGGCATCGCGGCCGACGAGACCTACGAGCTGCACGAGCTGCTCGCCGACCAGCGCCGGCTCGTGCGCGGGGGGCGTCACACCGTGGTCCTCGACCCCCGGGCGGCCACCGCCCACGTCTACCGCGTCGGCCGCTGGCGCCGCCGGGAGCGCGACTTCGACTACTATGCGTGATCGGTGAGGCCCCGGTGAGCGACGGCGACCCGCTCTGGTACAAGGACGCGGTGTTCTACGAGCTGCACGTCCGCGCCTTCAAGGACGGCAACGACGACGGCATCGGCGACTTCATCGGTCTCACCAGCCAGCTCGGCTACCTGAAGGAGCTGGGGGTGGATTGTCTCTGGCTGCTGCCGTTCTTCCGCTCCCCGCTGCGGGACGACGGCTACGACGTGGCCGACTACCGCGCGATCCACCCCGACTACGGCACCATGGCCGACTTCGACCGCTTCCTGGAGGCGGCCAAGGGGCACGGCATCCGGGTGATCGCGGACCTGGTGGTGAACCACACCTCGGACCAGCACCCGTGGTTCCAGTCCGCCCGCCGGTCCATCGACTCGCCCTACCGCGACTACTACGTCTGGAGCGACACCGACGACCGCTACCGGGACGCCCGCATCATCTTCCTCGACAGCGAGCAGTCGAACTGGACGTGGGACCCGGTGGCCAAGGCCTACTACTGGCACCGCTTCTTCCATCACCAGCCCGATCTCAACTTCGACAACCCCCAGGTGCGCCGGGAGATGCTCGACGTCATGCGCTTCTGGCTCGACAAGGGGCTCGACGGCTTCCGCTGCGACGCGGTCCCCTATCTCTTCGAGCGCGAGGGCACCAACTGCGAGAACCTGCCCGAGACCCACGAGTTCCTGCGGGAGATCCGCCGCACCATCGACGCCCATTACCAGGGCCGCATCCTGCTGGCCGAGGCCAACCAGTGGCCGGCCGACGTCCGCCCCTACTTCGGCGACGGCGACGAGTTCCACATGGCCTTCCACTTCCCGCTGATGCCGCGCATCTTCCTGGCCGTCCGGCACGGCGACCGGCGCCCGATCACCGACATCTTCGTCCACACTCCCGAGATCCCGCCCTCGTGCCAGTGGTGCCTGTTCCTGCGCAATCACGACGAGCTCACCCTCGAGATGGTGAGCGACGAGGAGCGCCGCCATCTCTACTACGCCTACGGCTCCGACCCGCGCATGCGCCTCAACCTGGGCATCCGCCGCCGGCTCGCCCCCCTGCTGGAGAACGATCGGCGGAAGATCGAGCTGCTGACCAGCCTGCTCTTCACCCTGCCCGGCAGCCCGATCCTCTACTACGGCGACGAGATCGGGATGGGCGACAACATCTACCTCGGCGACCGCAACGGCGTCCGGACCCCCATGCAGTGGACGGGCGACCGCAACGCCGGCTTCTCCCGCGCGGACACCGCGCGCCTCTACCTGCCGCTCATCGTGGACCCGGTCTACGGCTACCAGGCGATCAACGTGGAGGCCCAGCAGCGCACGCCCTCCTCGCTGCTCAACTGGATGAAGAAGCTCATCGCGGTGCGCCGCAAGACCCGGGTGTTCGGCCGCGGCAGCCTGCACTTCCTCCGCCCCGCCAACGAGTCGGTGCTGGCGCACGTGCGCGAGCACGAGGGCGAGATCCTGGTCGCGGTGCACAACCTGGCCGGCTCCGCCCAGCCGGTGGAGCTGGACCTGCGCGCGTGGCGCCGCTACACGCCCATCGAGATGCTGGGCGACACGCGCTTCCCCACCATCGGGGACCTGCCCTACTTCATCAGCCTCGCCCCCTACGGCTTCTACTGGTTCCGCCTGCAGCCGCCCCTGTCGGAGCAGCCGTTCTATGGCATCGAGGCCTCTCCGCTCTGATCCCGCGGCGGTCGTGGCGCTGCTCTCCGGCCCGGGGCGCTCCGATCTGGCGCGGTTCCTCGCCCGCCAGCGGTGGTTCGCGGCCAAGAGCCGCGGGGTGGGATCGCTGGCGGTGCGGGACTGGGCCACCCTCGACGCCGACGGGCCGCTCGTCCTCCTGCTCCTCGACGTCGACGGCGACCGCTACCACGTCCCGGTGACCGTGGCCGCGGAGGCGGCCGACGCCGCCGCGATCGCGCGGGCCGGCGGCGAGGCGATGGTGGACGCCCACGACGATCCGCGCTTCGCCCGGCGCGTCCTCGCCGCGATCGCGGCGGGCCGGCGGCTCCCCGCGCAGCAGGGCCGCGTCTCGTTCCATCCCACGCCGGGCTGGGCGTTCCCGCCGGACCCGGACCGGGTCGCGGCCCGCCGCCATCCGGGCGAGCAGAGCAACACCTCGGTGATGCTCGGCACCGGGCTCGTGCTCAAGACGATGCGCCGGCCGCAGACCGGCCCGAATCCCGACGTCGAGATCACGGGCTTCCTCACCACCCGGACGATCTTCCGGCACGTGCCGCGTCTGGCCGGCTGGGGCGAGTACGAGGGCGCGGACGGCCGCGCCACCCTCGCGGTGCTGCAGGAGTTCGTGGTCAACGCGGGGGACGGCTGGACGCACGTTCTGGGCGCGCTGCGCGCGCGGGTCACCGCCGGTGGCGCGGGGCCTCTCGCCGCCGCGAGCGACCCGCTGATCGCGGAGGTCGGGCAGCTCGGGGCGATCACCGGCGGCCTGCACGTGGCCCTCGCCTCCGATGCGAGCGACCCCGACTTCGCGCCGCAGCCGGTGACGCGCGAGGACGTGGCCCGCTGGGCCGCCGACATCCGCCGGGATGCGGAGGCCGTCTCGCGCCCGGGCGCCGGGGCCGACGATCCCGGCCTGGGCGAGGACGGCCGCGCCGGCATCGCCCGTGCGGTCGAGGCGCTCGGCGCCCTGCTCGGCACCGTGAAGATCCGCAGCCACGGCGACTATCACCTGGGCCAGGTGCTGAAGACCCCCGACGGCTTCACCATCATCGACTTCGAGGGTGAGCCGGCCCGGCCCCTCGCGGAGCGTCGCGCGCGGCAGTCCCCCCTGCGGGACGTGGCCGGCATGCTCCGCTCGCTCGACTACGCGGCCCACGCCGTCGCCTTCGAGCTTGCCCCGGACGACCGGGCGGCCGCGCTCCGGGTGCTCACGGCCTGGGAGGAGCAGGCGAGAGGGGCGTTCCTGGCCGCCTACCGGGAGGCGGTGGCGGTGAGCCCCGTCCCGCTGGTGCCCTCGTCCGCGGGGGCGTTGCGGAACGCGTGCGCGGCGTTCGAGCTCGAGAAGGCCTGCTATGAGCTACGCTACGAGCGCGACAACCGGCCGGGCTGGGTGGCGATCCCGCTGGCCGGCATCCGTCGCGTCCTCACACCTGGACGAGCGTGACGCCCTCCTCGTCCAGCCACTCGGTCACCTTCTGCCACAGCAGCGGGTCGCGTTCCCGCCACGCCTCGACGCCCGCGGCCGGTACCACCTTGTAGGGCGGCCGCTCCTTCAGAATCGCTTCCACCACGTTGGCGAGGCCGCTGTTCGCGGCCCGACATTCTCCCAGCAGCTCTTCGGATCGATCAATCATGGGGCAAAACCCTCCGCAAGCCACATGCCAGCACGACGCGCCCCGAACGACCGCATGAATTCGGCGCTGTCGGCCCAATCGAGGCCCTTCTACCGGGTAGTCCTGACCGGGTGAATGTCGCGCGTGTGTCGGGATGACGCCCGAACGGGTGACATCTGCCCATCGATCGGGCATTTGCCGTCGGCTCACGCACTGGCACGTGGCGTGCGTACCGATACCGCGAAACGCGGCGCCGTCGTGACGTCGACAACCGAGGAGGCCAACCGCATGCTGTGGACGATCTTCGTCATCCTGCTGGTGCTGTGGGCGATTGGAATGGTCAGCTCCTACACCCTGGGCGGATTCATCCACCTGCTGCTGCTCGTCGCGATCGCGGTGGTCCTGATCCGCATCATCCAGGGCCGGCGTCCGGTGTAGCGCCATGAAGAGCGGACTGCTGGTCGTCGCCATCATCCTGATCGCGGTCGGGGTGGTCTCCCTCGCGTACCAGGGCATCACCTACACCACCCGAGAGAAGGTGCTCGAGGTCGGGCCCATCAAGGCCACCGCCGAGAAGGAAAAGACGATCCCGCTGCCGCCGATCCTGGGCGGGCTGGCCCTGGCCGGCGGCGTGGTGCTGCTGGTGGTCGGAGCCCGACGCTAGCGCGTCGGTCGCAGCGTCATCGGCGGGGAGCCCTCCCGGCGCCGCGTCGGTGCGAGCCGCGGGCGCGGTCCCTTCTCGGCCGCGCCCGCGGTGTTCGGCGGCGCTCCTCGATTTCGTGGCAGACTGGCGGGCCGTGAGCCCGCGGACCACGAAGCTCCCCCGTTCCTTCTACACGCATCCCGACGTCGTCACGGTGGCGCGACGCCTGCTGGGTCAGCTCCTCGTGGTCCCGAGCCGCGCCGGGCGCGTCTCCGGCATCATCGTGGAAACCGAGGCCTACCGGGGCCCGGAGGACCGCGCCTCGCACGCCTACGGCGGCCGCCGCACGGCGCGGACCGAGCCCATGTACGCGCGCGGGGGCACCGCGTACGTCTACTTCGTGTACGGCATGTACTACCAGTTCAACGTGGTGACCGGCCCGGCGGGGGTGCCGCACGCGGTGCTGGTGCGCGCGGTGGAGCCGGTGGAGGGGCTCGCGCTCATGCGCCGGCGTCGTGGCGGCGTCGCGCTCCACGGCCTCACCAGCGGTCCCGGCAAGCTCTGCATCGCGCTCGGCATCGACCGCCGCCTGGACGCCGCCGACCTGCTGGGCGACCGCATCTGGCTGGAGGCGCGGCCGCCGGTGCCGGCGGAGGCCATCGCCTCGGGCCCCCGCATCGGGATCGACTACGCGGAGGGGTGGGTCGACCGCCCCTGGCGGTTCTGGGTGCGCGACAGCCCGTTCGTGAGCCGCCCGCGCGGCGCGGTCACACGCGCAGCCGCCAGCCGCTCCGCGCGGCGGTCCGGTGGAGGGCCCACATGAGGACCCACCACAGAAGCACGTAGACGAGCGCATAGGCGAGCGAGGCGTCGAGCGGGGGCAGCCACGGCGCGAACAGGCGGTCGAATAGCCACGCCTGCAGCCGCACGCGCTCGGGGCCGACCCGGAGCAGGTAGAGGAGCCGGGCCATCAGGGTCGACAGGAAGAAGAGCGGCAGCGCGGTGAGCCCCAGCACCACGAACGGTCCCGTCCACCCGCGCCAGCCGCGCGCCTCCACGAGGAAGTAGCAGGCGGCCAGCACGAGCGCGGCGAGCCCCGCCATGAACAGCGCGTAGGAGCTGGTCCACAGCGACTTGTTGAGCGGGAAGACGAGCCCCCACGCCGCGCCGAGGCCGAGGCCGGCGAGGCCGCCCAGCGCGAGCCCGCCCGCCACCCGCCCCGGCCGCGCCCCGCTCCGGATCCAGTGGCCGGCCAGCACGCCGAGCAGCGTGGTGCCGATCGCGGGCAGCGTGCTGAGGATGCCTTCCGGATCGTAGACCTTGGCGACCTGCCAGATGTGCGGCCCAAGCACGAGCCGATCGACGTAGGCCGCGAGGTTGCCGGCCGGGCTCAGGTCTCCCGCCACGCCGCCCGGCGGCGCCACGTGCGTCATCAGCAGCCAGTAGCCGACCAGCAGGGCCGCCGCCACACCGGCCTGCGTCCGCCAGCCGCGCGCGCCGTCCGTCCAGAGGAACACCAGCGCCGCGGCGAGGTAGCACACCGCGATGCGCTGCAGCACGCCCGGGATGCGCACGGTGGACAGGTGGAACCACGGCAGCGCGTGGAGCAGGAGCCCCAGCACGAAGATGACCGCGGCGCGCCGCAGGGCGCGGAGCGCGAGCCCCGGCCGGCCCCGCTCCTGCCGGGGGCCCAGCGCGAGCGGGATCGCCACCCCCACGATGAACAGGAAGAACGGGAAGATCGTGTCGGTGAAGGTGGCGCCGTGCCACTCCGCATGACGGAGCGGGGCATAGACGTGCGCCCACGAGCCCGGGTTGTTGACCAGCACCATCGCGGCCACCGCGAGCCCGCGCAGCACGTCGACCGACAGGATCCGCGGCGGCCCGCCCGCGACGCTCACCGGATCGAACGGCCCGCGTCCACCATGAGGGTGGCCCCGGTGACGAACGACGACTCGTCGGAGGCCAGGAACAGGATCGGGTACGCGACCTCGCGGGGCTCGGCCCAGCGGCCGAGCAGGTTGTCACGCGTGCGCTCGCCGCGCAGGGCGGCCTCGGATACCCCGCGCGCCGCGGCGCGGCGGATGTGATACGGCGTGATGGTGCCCCCCGGGCACACCGCGTTCACCCGGATGCGGTGGGGCGCCTCCTCCACCGCCAGCGCCCGCGTGAAGCCGAGCACCGCGGCCTTGGTGGTGTCGTACTGGCCCATGCCGCTCCGGCCCATCAGCCCGTAGACCGACGAGACGTTGACGATCGTGCCGCGCCCGCTCCGGCGCAGTCGGGGCAGCGCGGCCTTGCAGCAGTGGGCGGTGCCGAGCACGTTGACGTCGATGATGCGCCGCCAGTCCTCCGCGGCCGCCTCGGCGAGCGCGGCGTAGACGCGCACGCCCGCCACGTTGACCACGGTGTCGAGGCCGCCCAGCCGGCCCGCGGCCTCCTCGACCAGCCGCCCCGCGGCGGCCTCGTCGGTGACGTCGCCTGGCAGCGCCAGCACCCGGGCCCCGGGGACCGCCTGCCGGATGGCCTCCGCGGCCGCGTGGGCCGCGGCGCCGTCGGCGTCCAGCAGCGCGACCGCCGCGCCCTCCTCGGCGAAGAGCCGTCCGGTGGCCTCGCCGATGCCGCCACCGCCGCCGGTGACGAGCGCGACGCGGCCGGCCATGCGCCCCGGCATGGCGGCGCTCAGACGAGCGTCAGCCCGTCTCCCTCGCGCACCAGCATCCGCGCGCGGGCGCCCTCCACCCAGCTCTCGCCCGGCGCGAGCACGACGGAGGCGGACCGGACCAGGAACGAGCGCGGGTTGTCGCCGGGCGCGGGCGTGCCGCGGTCGCGCAGCGCGCGCGCCGCCGTCATCAGGCGGCGCCGCACCTGGATGATGGCGGTGTCGCTGCTCCCCAGGCGCTCCTGGGTCCGGTCCACGATCGGCCCCTGGCTCTCCTGCACCGCCTGGTCCTGCACCCCGAAGCCGGGGATACCGCAGAACATGCGCGTGCGGTGGGCCTCCCAGTCCATGAAGTAGTCGTTGTCGCGGTTGGCCGCGGTGCGCACGTCCCCGTACGGCTCGGAGGTGGCGGGGGCGTAGTCGCAGACGTGCGCGCCCTTGCCCTCGACGTGGAGCTGGATCTCCTCCGGGCTCAGCGCCCGATCGGGGTGCCACGTCACCATCCAGTTCACCACGTGGGTGTCGTCCATCGGCACCCAGATGTGCGACTGCACCACCCGCTCGTTCAGGTCGGTGGGCGGCATCGTGTAGAACGGCAGCAGGAACTGGGTGATGCGCCAGTACCAGCGGCCGTCGGGGTTCGTGCGCCGCGCCCCGATCACCACCCCGTAGTCGGTGTCGTACACCTCGAAGCGCGGGGCGCGGTCGCCGGTGGCGACGGCGGCGCCGACGCCGAAGCTCACCCGGTCCATGTCCTCGGTGATCTCCGCGTCTCGGTGATCCAGCGGCGCGTGCAGGAACGAGATGTGGCTCGAGTCGATGCCGCCTTCCAGGGCCTGGAACCAGTTGCAGTCCTGCACGCGGCGGGAGATGAACGTGTGGCCCGGAGGCAGGAGCGTCCACTCGAGCTCGGGCAGCGGCGGGGGCGTCGGCCCCGGCCCCAGGTAGGCGAAGATCACCCCGCCCGCCTCCCGGCACGGGTACGCGGTGTGCCGGACCTTCGACGCGAAGCTCGACTCCGGCGGCTCGCTCGGCATCTCCTGGCACTGCCCGTCGAGGCCGAACCTCCACCCGTGGTAGGCGCAGCGCATGCCCGCGTCTTCCACCCGGCCGTAGTAGAAGGACGCCGAGCGGTGCGGGCAGAACTCGCCGATCAGGCCCGCGCGCCCGCTCCGGCCGCGGAAGACGATGAGACGCTCGCCCAGGATCTGCACGCGCTTCACCCGGCCCCCGGGCTCGAGCTCCCTCGACTCCACCACCGGCATCCAGTAGCGCCGGAGCAGCTCGCCCATGGGCGTGCCCGGTCCGGTGCGCGTCAGCAGCTCGTTGTCCTCGTGGCTCAGCATGCGGAAACCCTCCTCGCGGTCGTGCGGCGTGCCGACGCCCGAAGGGTAGCACGCCTTGACAGCCGCGGCCGCGCCCACGTACGCTCCCGCGCGATGCCCGCCCCGGCGGTGACGCTCGCCCTCGACGGGCCGGTGGCCCGGATCACCCTCGATCGACCCGAGGTGCTGAACGCGGGCGACCCCGCGTGGGTCGCCGATCTCGGCGTCGCGGTCGCCGCGCTGGCGGACCGTCCCGACCTGCGCGTGGCCGTCATCACCGGCGCCGGCCGCGCCTTCTGCACCGGCGTCGATCTCAGGGCCCTGGCCGCCGGCGCGATGCCGCTGTCGCAGTTCGTGGCCTGGGAGGACGCGATGACCGCGATCGAGCGGCTGTCGCTGCCGTTCATCGCCGCCATCAACGGCCACTGCCTGGGCGGCGGGCTCCAGCTCGCGCTGGTGTGCGACTATCGCCTCGCCGCCGCGCCCGCGCTGATCGGGCTGCCCGCGGTGAAGGAGTGCCTGATTCCCTCCATGTCGCTCTATCGCCTGCCCCGGCTCATCGGGGCCGCCCTCGCCCGCGAGCTGGTGCTGACCGGCGAACCCATCACCGCCGCGCGTGCCGCCGAGCTCGGGCTCGTGAATCGGGTGGTGCCGACCGAGGGCTTCGCGGACGCGGTGGAGGAGACGGTGCGGCGCTTCCTGGCCTTGCCGCCCACCGCGGTGGCGTGGAGCAAGCGGCTCATGGCGCAGGCCTTCGACCTCGACTTCGACACCTTCCGCGGCCGGATGGAGGCGGGCTTCCGGGAGTGTCTCGCCTCGGAGGAGCACGCGGCCGCGATGGCGGAGATCCGGGCCGGGCTCGCCCGGCGGCCGCGATGACCGCGAGCGCGGGGCGCCCGCTCCTGCCGACCTCGGTGGTGGGCAGCCACGGCTTGCCCGGCTGGGTCTGGCTCGCGCGCGAGGCGCTCGCGGCGGGGCGCCTCGGGGCCACCGATCTCGCCGAGCTGACCGAGGACGCCACCCAGGTCGCGCTGCTCGACCAGGAGCGCGCCGGCATCGACGTGCTGACCACCGGCGAGATGGGGCGCGTGCGCTTCATCATCGGCTTCTACGAGCGCCTGCAGGGCCTTCGCGCGCTGCCCGAGCCGCGCCGCCTGGGGCAGCCCCACTGGGACACCAACACCCCGTTCCAGGTCGTGGACCGCCTGGTCGCGCCGGACGGGCTCGGCATCGTGGAGGAGTGGAGGCTCGCCCGCTCGCTCACCACGCGGCCACTCAAGGCCACCGTACCCGGGCCCTACACGTTGATGTTCCCGCTCCGGCCGGGCGGGCCCTACCGCGATCGCGACACCATGCTGGCGGATCTGGTGGACATCGTGAACGCGGAGTGCCGGCGGCTCGTGGAGGCGGGCGCCGACTTCATCCAGATCGACGAGCCGCACAGCGGCATGTACGCGGGTCACGCGCCGCAGTTCGCCCTCGGGGTCAATCGCGCGGTGGAGGGCGTGCGGGCCAAGATCGCGCTGCACGTCTGCTTCGGCAACCTCTACGGGCGGCCGTTCCAGCCGGTGCGGAGCTACCGCAACGTGTACGCCGCCATCCACGAGGTCCACGCCTCGCAGATCGTGCTCGAGTACGCCAACCGGGGGATGGAGGACCTGCCGCAGTGGGCCGAGCTCGCCACCGACAAGGAGCTGGGCGCGGGCGTGATCGACGTGAAGGCCTTCCGCGCCGAGACCGCGACCGAGGTCGCCGAGCGCATCCGCGCGATCCTCCGTCACGTTCCGGCCGACAAGCTCTGGCTCAACCCCGACTGCGGCTTCTGGGAGACCCCGCGCTGGGCCACCCGCCAGAAGCTCGCCGCCCTCGTCGAGGGCGCCCGCCTCGCCCGCCAGCACCTCTGATGGGGTCAGGTCTTACATTCCGACATTTTTGCCGGGGGACCGAGTTGGCCGTCGCGGAAATGTCGGAATGTAAGACCTGACCCCGTCCTAGCAGGCGCGGAGGAGGGCGAGGTGGTCCTCGGTGGTGTCGTGGGCGACGATGGCGCGGAGGACGATCTCGTCGACGGCGCCCTGCCACGCGGCGAGCCCGGCCTTGATGTCGGCCGGCGAGCTGGCCGCGATCGCGGTGTCGACCGGCTTGACGCCCATGCGCTCGAAGTGGGCGCCGTAGGCGGGGATCGCCGCGTAGCGGCCCCCCTCCTCCTGTAGCCGCGCGCCCGCGCCCGGTCCCAGCGCCACCCGCACGTAGGCGTAGGTGCGCGGCATGGGCCGCCCCGCCGCCTGGGCCCCCGCGCGCACCAGGTCCGCGGAGCGCCGCGCGTACTCCGGCGTGAGCCAGTTGAACAGCACGCCGTCGGCCACCTGCCCCGCCAGATGGCACATCTTGGGGCCGAGCGCGGCCACGACGACCCGTGTCTGCAGGCTCTTCCGGATGGCCGCCACGCCCTCGCGCACGCGCCGCAGCGCCTGCGGGTTCGGGCTCCCCACGCCCAGGAGGAGCCGCCCCGGGGCCAGCGCGTGCCGGCGCACGCCGTCGACGATGTCCTCCGGTCCCCGCGTGTGCAGCGGCACCACCCCCACCCCGAGGTCGATCCGCCGCGTCTCGGCGCCGGCCTGGGAGAGCGCCCCCAGCCCGTCGACCGGCCCGGGGTGGTTGACCCAGAACGAGCCGAAGCCCCGCGCCTCCGCCTCGCGCGCCGACGCGCGGATGATCTCGGGTGCCACGCCGGCGAAGACCGCGAAGCCCCGTGCCGTCTCTGCTGCCATGTCCGCCTCCTGTCGTGGGATGGGCCCGATCATACGCCGCGGCGGCCACGCCCTCCATCCCATCGGGAACGCACCGGCGGGCCCATCGCGGGCGCGCCGCGATCCGGACCCCGCACCACGACCCGGAAGAAGTGTCCGATGCCATCCGGGAAGAACGTGCCCGACGCCGACCGTGCTCGATCACGCCCGAGCGCCGAATCGGGCCCTGAGCGCATTCCTCGCCGATCACCGGTCCTGCGGGGAGCTGGATGGCGGGCGGGACGGCGCGACCCTCTGGCTCGAGTGCGTCTGCGGCGTCCGGACCGTTCGGCCGGTTGGCGTCCCCACACGCCTCTACATCGAGGCGTCCTACGCGGGCGAGAGGTATCCGGCATGAGGCATCGGCTCATCGGCATCATCCTCGGCCTGGGCACCGGCATGCTCCTGGGCGGGCAGCTCGTGATCGGGACGGAGCGGATCGATCTCCACGACACGGATCCGAAGCAAACCGGCTACGTCATCGTGGATCCCGGGACCCGCCCTCTCGAGACGTACGACACGAAGTCGAAGTGCACCCGGTGGGGAACGATCGCGCGTGAGTCGGGGGACGTGGAGGCGTTCGACCGCGACGGGAACTGGGTGGGGACCGGCACGCTGCCCCCCTCGCACGTCAAGCGGTAGGCCTCGCCGGGCCCCGGCCCGGCAAACCGAGGCCGGTTGGACGGGGGCGTCCGTTTAGTGATACGCCCGAACGGTCATGCCACCGTCCGCGGGCCCGTGCATCCTCGTGTGGATGTGCGTGCTCATCGCGGTGAACCAGCTCGGCTTCGGCAGCATCGTCCCCGCGCTGGCGCTCTACGCGCGCTCCTTCGGGGTGCCCCAGTCCGCGATCGGCCTCGCCATCGCGATCTACGGGCTCGCGCGCTTCCTGGTCGCGGTGCCGTCCGGCCGGCTCGCGGACGCGATCGGCCGCCGGAACACGCTGGCCCTGGGCGGGGTGGTGGCGGCGGCCGGCAACGCCCTCTGCGCGCTCGCCCCCACCTATCCCACCTTCGTGGCCGCGCGCTTCGTGGCCGGGGCGGGCGCCGCGCTCGTGCTCACCACCGGCCTCATCGTGCTGGCCGACATCTCGACGCCGGCCAACCGCGGACGCATGATGTCGGTCTACCAGGGCGTGTTCATCTTCGCGGTGGGCATCGGCCCGTTCCCGGGCGGTCTCCTCGCCACCCACCTCGGCCTGGCCGCGCCGTTCGTCGCCTACGCCGCCACCTCGCTGGCCGCCGCCGCGGTGGCCTGGCTCGCCATTCCCGAGACGCGGCCGGCGCGCCGGCAGGGCGACCACACCGACCCGGTGCCGTTCGGGGTGCAGCTGCGCCTGCTCACGGTGCACGGGGGCTTCCTGCTGGTGAGCCTGATCGCGTTCGTGAACGCGGTGGCCCGCACCGGCGCGCTCTTCAACATCATCCCGATCCTGGCCCGCGACCGGCTGGGGCTCCACCCCGACCGCATCGGCTTCGGCCTGGCGCTGGCCAGCGTGGTCGGTCTCGTCCTCGCCTATCCCGCCGGCGTCCTCGTGGATCGCTACGGGCGCAAGATCATCATCGTGCCCTCCACCGTGCTCTCGGGCGTCTCGCTGCTCCTCTTCCTGACCGCGCCCACCTACGGCTGGTTCCTGCTGGCGTGCGCGGCGTGGAGCGTGGCCATGGGGATCAGCGGCGCCGCGCCGGCCGCCTACGCCGCCGACACCGCGCCCGGGGGCATGAACGCGGCCGCGCTCAGCACCTACCGCATGCTGGCGGACATGGGCTACGTGGTGGGCCCCATCGCGCTGGGGGTAGCCGCCGACCTGGCCGGCGCGGACGCGACGCTCGCGGCCACCGCCGCGCTGCTGGTCGCGGTGGCGCTGCTGTTCGCGCGGCTGGCCCCCGAGACGTTCCGGGCCGCCCGGGTCTGACCCCGGCCCGAAGGCCGCTTGCGCGGTGGGCTGGCATGGCGGCATGAGCGATCCGGAGGCCGCGCCCACGGCCCCTCGATCCCTCTGCACGCACCACGTGCTCGGCGTGCCGCTGCGCGCCGGCTCGCTCATGCCCGGCGGCGAGAACGACGCGCGCGCGTTCCGTGAGGCGGAGCTGCTGACCCGCCTGCACACCGCTGGGGTCCGGGCCATCGACGAGGGCGATCTGGCGATCCCGAGCGACCTGCCCCACCACACGGTGCCGCCGATCCACAACTGGCCGGCCCCGCGCATCGTCTGGGACCTGCTGGGCGAGCGCCTCACCCCGCATCTGCGGAGCCGCGACGGCGTGCCGCTGCCGATCGGCTGCGACTGCAGCGTGGTGGTGGGCACCGCCCGCGCGCGGGGCCCGCACCGGCGCCGACGTCCACGCCCTCTACGTCGTCGACGACGACTTCGACGACGCGCCGCCGGATGCCCGGCAGTGCCTCAGCGCCGCCGCGATCGCGGTGTGGCTGCTCACTCACCCCTCGCCGTTCGCGCCGGACCCGTGGCTGCGGCCCGGGCAGGTCACGATGATCGGCGCCAGCATGCCGTCGACGCACGACCACCACGCGGGCGCGGCCGGGCGCGTGCGGGGCCTGTCGCTGGCCGACGTGCGCCGGCTCGGGCCCGAGGCCGCCCTGCGTCCTCCGCGGCGATCGTGCTGCACCTCGACATCGACGTGCCCGCCGCCGCCGCGATGCCCGCGGCCTACTTCCCGCACGCGGAGGGCCTCAGCCGAAAGGAGTGCCTGGCGCTGCTGCGACCGCTCGTCGCGGACCCGCGGCTCCGGATCCGCGAGGTCGCCGGGTACGCGATGCTCGTCGATCCGGGGCGGCGCGAGATCGACCGGCTGATCCATCTGCTGGTCCGCGCGCTCGCCCGAACGTCGGGCTCAGCGTCCGGAGCGGAAGGGATACGCGAGCTGCGTCCAGTACCCGGGCGGCACCGGGCGCCCCGCCAGCCCGTAGGCGGGCGGCCACTGGTCGCCCGGCAGGTACTGCGTGCCGAAGAGCGCGTCGATCACCGGCAGGTGCACCGCGAAGTTCACGTCCACCGGCTCCACCGCGTGGTGCCAGTGGTGGTACTGCGGCGTGGCGAGGAGCCAGCGCAGCAGGCCGAAGCGCCAGCGCACGTTGGCGTGGATCAGCACCGCCTGGAACGACACGAACAGCACGTAGGCGAATACCGGCGCCTGGGCGAAGCCCAGCACGTAGAGCGGCACGAAGCTCAGGCCGCGCGTGACCACGATGTCCACCAGGTGCAGGCGCGAGCCGGCGAGCCAGTCCATGGTGCGGCTCGAGTGGTGGATGGCGTGGAAGCGCCAGAGCCACGGCACCGCGTGGAAGAGCCGGTGCACGGTGTACTGCGCGAGGTCCGCCACCACGAGCACCTCCACGAACTGCACCACGTAGGGCTGCGCGGCCACCGCCGCCTGCAGCTCGGGCGCCACCGCCCAGCGGAAGAAGATGGCGGCCGGCGCCATCGTGAGGAACACGGTGAGCTGCACCAGCAGATGGCTCACCCCGAAGTGCCAGAGGTCGGTGCGCCACTCCTCGCGGAACACCGGCTGGTCCCGGCGGGCCCACAGGAGCTCGATCGGCACGAAGATGGCCGAGAGCAGGAACAGGTCGAGCAGGAACCAGTCGAGGCCTACGTGGCTCGAGCGCGCCACCGGGGTCGCGACCGCCACCTCGGAGCCGCCCATCAGGGTGGCGAGCAGCGCGAAGCCGGCCCCGGTGAGCCCGAGGGCCTTCCGCCGCTTCAGCAGCACGCTGGCCACGCCCAGCACGAAGGCCACGCCGAGGGCGACCTTGATGGTGGTGCGCACGATCGCCATCGGGTAGACGTCGCGGAGCGCGGGCGTGGTGAGGACGGCCGGGAACCAGAGACAGAGCACCGCCCCGAACGCGAGCGCGCCCAGCACCGTCGACAGCACGCCGCTCACCCAGCCCAGGACGCCGATCCGGCTCGCCACGTGTCTCCCTCGTGCCTCGATGGTAGCGTTCCCCCGATTTCCCCACCAAGCGTTGCGCGTGTGGCGCCCCGGCGCGCCGCCTGCTAGGCTCGGGAGCCGTGGCCACCTTCCTGATGCTGCCGCCCCAGACCGCGACCACGCGGGCCTGGGCCGCCCGGGTGGCCGCCGCGCTCCCCGCCCTCTCGGTGATCGTGGCCGAGGACGAGGCCCAGGCCGCGCGGGAGATCGCCACCGCGGAGGCCGCCTTCGGTACGATCACCCCCGCGCTGCTGCGTGAGGCCGCGCGCCTGCGGTGGCTGCAGGCGCCCCAGGCCGCGCCCCCCGCCGGCTATCACTTCCGCGCGCCGGTGGACCACCGGTCGTGGTCACCAACTTCCGCGAGATCTACAACGACCACATCGGGGCCCACGTCATGGCGTTCGTGCTCGCGTTCGCCCGCGCGCTCCACCACTATCTGCCGCTCCAGCTCCGGCGCGAGTGGAAGCCGGCGCCGCTCGACACCGGGGTGGTGCACCTGCCCGCGGCCACCGCGCTGGTGGTGGGCGTGGGCGGCATCGGCCGCGAGACGGCGCGGCTCGCGGCGGCGTTCGGCATGCGGGTGATCGGCGTGGACGCCCGCCGCCGGGACGCCCCGCCCGGCATGGTGAAGCTGGCGGGGGCCGACTCATCAACATCGGGCGCGGCATGACCACGCGCCTCGACGACCTGGTCGCCGCGCTCGCGGCCGGCGAGATCGCGGGCGCGGGGCTCGACGTGTTCGAGCAGGAGCCCCTGCCCGCCGAGCATCCGCTGTGGACGATGCCGAACGTGCTGATCACGCCGCACACCGCCGGCTACGGACCCTATCTGGACGACCGGCGCTACGAGATCCTGCTCGACAACTGCCGTCGGTTCCTCGCCGGCACGCCGCTCCGCAACGTCGTCGACAAGGCGCGCTGGTTCTAGCGCCGCGTGGCTGCCTCCCGCCCCGGCGCGGGCAGCGTCTGCCGGATCGAGTCGTAGCCCTTCCAGGGATCCGCCCGGAGCCCGGCCAGGCGCTTCGGCAGGTTGGCGACCGTGAAGTGGTCGGAGCGCAGGCGCGGGGACAGCTCGTCCCAGTCGAGCGGCACCGAGACGGGCGCGCCGGGCCGTGCGCGGGTCGAATAGGCGGCGACGCTCGTCGCGCCGCGGACGTTGCGCAGATAGTCCACGAAGATCCGCCCCGCCCGCTCGGCCCGCGCCATCCGGGCCAAATAGTGTCGAGGCTCCTCGCGGGCCAGCTCCTCCGCGATCCGCCGGGCGAATGCGGCGCAGTCGTCCCAGCCGGCCCGCGGGGTGAGCGGCGCGACCACGTGCAGCCCCTTGCCGCCGGTGGTCTTCACGAAGCTCCGGAGCCCGTGGGCTTCGAGCCGCGCGCGCGCCAGGCGCGCGCCCTCCACCACGCGCGGCCACGGCACCCCGTCGCCGGGGTCGAGGTCGATCACGATCCGGTCCGGGCGCTCCGGATCGCTCACCGTCGAGTTCCAGGTGTGGATCTCCAGGATGCCGATCTGCACCAGCCCGATCAGCCCGGGGAGATCGTCGACCACCAGATACTCACCGGTCTTGGTCTTTTCCTTGATCGACACGCGGCGGAGCGTGTCGGGGGCCCAGTGGCCGGTGTGCTTCTGGTAGAAGCACGTCCTGTGGGCGCCGTCCGGACAGCGCACCAGCGTGGTGGGCCGATCGCGCAGGTGCGGCAGGATCCACTCCGCGATCGACTCGTAGAAGCGGGCGAGGTCGAGCTTGGTGATGCCCAGGGGCGTATACAGCACGCGATCCGGGTGCGTGATCCGCACGCCCGCCACGACGGCCTCGCTTCCCGACGAGGCGTTCGCCGCGCGAGTCCGGTTGGACGCCACGGCCGTCCGGCGCTTCTCCGGGCGGCTCGACCCCGGCGCGCCCGCCCGGGACGCGGCCCGGGCCTTTCCGGGCGAGGCGCGGCCGGTCGGCGCGCCGGCCCCACGCCGCGGCTCCGGCGGGTCCGCCGCCGGCAGCGCCGCGGGGCGCTCCCGCACCACCTGGGTGGCCGGCTTGTCCTCGCGCAGCCCCTGGAACGACGGATGCCGCATGCGGCCGTCGGCGGTCCACTCGCTGAAGGCCACCTCGGCGACCAGCTCGGGCCGGACCCAGTGCGGCCGCCCCAGCCCGGTGAGCCGCTCGGAGAACGGTGACGTCGACTGCTCGAGCGGCGCCAGGCGCTTCTTGAGGTCGTGCAGCATGCGCGCGGTGAAGCCGGTGCCCACCTTGCCCACGTAGACGAGCCGGCCGTCCTCGTACACCCCGGTGAGGAGCGCGCCGACACCGGACCGCGAGCCCTCCGGGTCGGTGTAGCCGCCGATCACCACCTCCTGCCGCAAGAGACACTTGGTCTTCACCCAGTCCGCCCCGCGCGTGCTCCGGTAGGGGGCCGAGCGCCGCTTGGACACCACGCCTTCCAGGCCGAGCCGACACGCCTCCGCGAAGAACTCCCTGCCCGAGCCGATCACGTGGTCGCTGTAGCGCAGCACGCCCGGCTCGCCGCCCGGCGCGCCGAGCAGCCGCGCCAGCGCCGCCTTGCGGTCCTCGAGCCGCGCGCCGGTGAGGTCGTACCCGTCGAGGTGCAGCAGGTCGAACGCCATGTAGACGAGGTCGCCGCCGCGGCCGTCCGAGGACATGAAGTTCTGCAGGGCCTGGAAGCTGGTGCGCCCGTCGGCCGTCACCACCGCCACCTCGCCGTCCAGCAGCAGGCGGCGCGCGGGCAGCCGGCGCACGGCCTCCGCCACGGTGGGGAAGTGGTCGGTCCACGGGCGGCCGTTGCGGCTCAGCAGCGTCACCTGGTCCCCGTCCCGCCGCGCGAGGATGCGATAGCCGTCGAACTTCATCTCGTGCAGCCAGTCGTCGCCGGTCGGCGTCTCCGACACGAGCGTGGCCAGCTGCGGGGGCACGAAGCGCGGCAGGGCCGCCGGCCGGGCGCCTTCCACCCGGGCCGCGTCGACCTTGGCCGGAGCCGCGGAGCGGGCCGCCGCCTTGGCGGCGACCCGGCGAGTCGCGGCGTGCGTGCGCGCGCGCCGGCCGCCTCCGCGCCCGTCGTCCCCGTCCGGCTCGCCGGCCGCGCGGTTCGAGTGCCACACCCGATCCTGGGCCGCCGCGATCTGCTCCATGGTCCGCCCGGTGGCCACGCTGTTGGGCTCCGCCTCCACCACCGGGTACTCCGCGGCGGGCCGCGCGGCCTCGTCGTCGTGCTTGATCAGCAGCCAGCTCCGCCCGTCGTCACTCCCCTGCCGCCGGTCGCGGATGCGCACGAGCGCCCAGCTGCCCCGCAGCTTCTTGCCGTGGAGCGTGAACTTGAGGCTGCCCTCGCGGTAGCCGCGGTGCGGATCGCCCTCGGGCGTCCACGTCCCGCGGTCCCACAGCATCACGGTCCCCCCGCCGTACTCGCCCTCGGGAATGACCCCCTCGAAGCTTCCGTACTCGAGAGGATGGTCCTCGACGTGCATGGCCAGCCGCTTGTCGGCGGGATCGAGGCTCGGGCCCTTGGGGACCGCCCAGCTCTTCAGCACGCCCTCCAGCTCCAGGCGGAAGTCGTAGTGCAGGCGCGTCGCCGCGTGCTTCTGGATCACGAAGACGCGCTCGCGGCCGGGGCGCTCGCTCCCGGCCGCGACCGCGGCGCCCTGGGGCTCGGGGGTCCGCGAGAAGCGGCGCTTGCGCCGGTACTCCCGCAGGGACCCGTCGGTGGCCTCGCTCACGCTCGCCCTTTCGCCGTCCCCCTCCGCTCCCTCACCGCGCCGGTCCTCCCGACCGAATCGTACCCCGGCGCCGCCAGAGGATGGGGCCGACATCCAGCTTCGCACGCCGGGCGAGCCCCGCCCGGCGCGAGCGGCGGGTCGGTCAGGCGCCGGCGGGAACGGGCTGGGCGGCGCGACGCACCCGCACCACGGTGGCGATCGTGCAGAGCAGCAGCGCGCCCACCACCGCGAACACCATCCGCGGGTCGCCGTGGTCGAGCAGCCAGCCGAACACGAGCGGCGTGATGCAGGAGCCGAGGTCCAGGCCGGAGTAGACGAAGCCGAAGACGCGGCCCGAGGCGCCGGTCGGGGTGGCCGCGCGCACCAGCATGTCGCGCGAGGGGCCGGTCGCCCCCTGGCAGAAGCCGGCGAGGGCGAGCAGGCCGGGCAGCAGCGCGAGCGAGACCCCGCCCGACGCCAGCACCAGCATGAGCACGGCGCCGCCCACCAGCCCGCTCACCGCCAGCACGTCGTGACGCCTGGTGCGATCGGCCAGCAGCCCGCCGACCAGGGTGCCGACAGCGCTCCCCAGCAGGAACGCGGTCAGGGCCGCGGTGGCCGTTGCCATCGGCGTCTCGTACACGCGGATCAGGCCGCTCACCCCGAAGGTCTGCACGCCGATCACCGCCATCGCGATCAGCGCGAAGTAGGCGAACGCGGCGAGGATCGGCGCGCTCAGGAGCAGGCGCACGTCGGTGGCGCCGCGGCTCCGGCCCGCCCCCCGCGCGCTCGCGAAGAGATGCGCCTGCGTGGCCAGCACCCCGGCCATGATCAGGCCCAGCCCGCCCACCGTGACCAGCGCGGCCCGCCAGCCGAAGTGCGCGGTGAGCGCGAACACGACCGTCGGCGCCACCGCCCAGCCGAGGTTGCCGGAGACGGAGTGCACGCTGTAGCCGCGCCCGATGCGCCGTGCGTCCACCGAGGCGTTCAGGATCGAGTAGTCGGCGGGGTGGAACACGCTGTTGCCGAGGCCGGCGAGCAGCGCCACCGGCAGCAGCAGCCAGTAGGTGGGCACGAGCCCGGCGAGCGCGATCGAGGCCGCGAACAGCGCCATGCCGCCCAGGAGAACCCGGAGCGCGCCCACCCGGTCCACCAGGAACCCGGACAGGGTCTGGCCGATCCCGGACGCGCCGTAGAAGACGCTCACGGTCAGCCCGAGCGCCACGTAGGGCACCCCGAACACGGTCTTGAGCAGCGGGAAGAGCGGCGGCAGCGCCAGCTGGAAGAAGTGACTGAAGAAGTGCGCCACCCCGATGAGACCGATCACCCGCAGGTCGCTGCGGAAACTGGATCGAGCGGCGGGATCGGACACGGCTTCTCAGTGTACACCACGCCGCCGCGGGCGGCCGCCGCCCGCGGGATTCGGCCCCGCGGGATTCTGCTATGATCGGGGCACCCGGAAAGGAGACCTCCATGGCCACCGAGACCACGTACAGCCTCGATCAGTTCCTGGCCGACACCCGCGCCACCATCAAGACGAAGGGCATCCCGGCCGGGCTCGCCGAGATCCGCGACCATCTGGAGAAGCTCCTGCACAACCCCGAGCTCCTGAAGAAGCACCTGGGCGACCCGGTCCCGTACGTGGAGCGGGCCACCATCGGCCACGATCCCGAGACCGACGTCCACGTGCTGGTGCACGGCCGCGCCAAGGCCGGCAAGTCCTCGGTGCACGACCACGGGCCGTGCTGGGTGGTCTACGGCAACTACAAGAACCCCACCCGCATGCGGCGCTGGCGGCGGCTCGACGACGGCAGCCGTCCCGGCTACGCCGAGCTGACGCTGCAGCGGGAGTTCATGAACGAGCCGGGCCATGCGGCCGCCTTCGCGGTGGGCGACATCCACTCCATCGAGTTCGGCGACGACACCTTCTTCATCCGGGTCACCGGCGGCGACGTCGAGACCAAGGAGACGCTCCGCTTCGACGTGGACAAGAAGACGGTGGAAATCGCCAACCGGGCGCTCGGCCAGCGCTAGCACCCGGCCCTCCGCCGATCTCGACCACGAGCCGCGCCGGGCGCGGCGTGGTCACCGCTCGGCGCGGCTCACGCTCCGACGGCCAGGGCCTCCACGAGGCGCTCGACCCTCGCCACGATCTGATCGCGCGCCGCCGCGTAGCCCTCGCCGACCGCGGGCACGTCCCATTGCTCGACCCGCCCGGCCGCGCCTGACGGCACCTCACAGCCGAAGCTCACGATGTGTCGCGCGCTGTCGACGTCGTAGAGCGTGACCGGCCGGGGCCGGGCCGGCGCCGCCGTGAGCCCTTCGGCCGCGAGGCCCTCCACCGCGCTGGGGGCCAGCTCCGCGTCCGGCTCCCTCCCCGCGGCCACCGCCCCGATCCCGAGACCGCGTGCGGCGGCCAGCCGGCGGAAGTGCGCCGCGGCCACCACGCTCTTGGCCGCGCCGTGGAGACAGACGAACACCACCCGCGGCTCCGGCGGGACGCTTGCGGTCTGCCGCCGCGAGTACTCGTAGAGCGCGTCGTACAGCGGGAACTGCCGGCTCATGTTCTCGAAGTCGTCCCGGCTCGTGGCCTGGAAGCCGGTCGCGGCGGCGTAGAGACCCGCCGACTCCGGCGTCAGCCCGCGGTCGTCGGTGTCCGCACCGCGCACGATCGCGGCCAGGCTCACCAGGGCGGGGTCCGCCAGCTCGAACCGACGCAGGAACGCGTCGAACGAGCACGCCCGGCCGTGGTGCCCGAGCTCGACGCCGGGAACGTCGTACGGGATGGCTCCTTCACGCTCCGCCACCGCCTGGACGTCCTGCGCCGGCACGAACAACAGCTCGGGCGTGGGGTCGATGAACCGGGTGATCAGCCAGGGGCACGCGATCCGGTCCACTCGCGCACGCTCACGTGTGACCCACTTCATGCTCGTTCTCCTATCGCACCGCGAAGATGACGAGGCCGGCCAGCGCTCCCGCGGCGATGAGCACCGGCTCCGGAACCTTGAATCGCCACGCCACCCCGAGGGCGGCGGCCGCGATCAGCAGCGTGGGCACGTCGACGATCGCCCGCCGGGCCAGGACCACGCAGGCGCCCGCGATCGTCCCGGAGGCGGCCGCGGTGACGCCGGCCACGAACGCCTTGACCTTCGCGTTCCCGCTGATCCGGTCGAACCAGGGGAACGGAACGACCACGAAGAGGTACACGGGCAGGAACACCCCGACCGCGGCGGCCACCGCGCCCGGGAACGCGGCCACCAGATAGCCGACGAACGCCACGGTGATGACGACCGGACCCGGCGTGAGCATCGCCACCGCCACCGCGTCGAGGAACTGCTTGTCGTTCAGCCAGCCGTACTGCTGCACCACCCCTGCGTGCAGGAACGGCACGATGGCGAGCCCGCTGCCGAAGACGAAGGCGCCCGCCTTGGCGAAGAACACGAGGATCTGCAGCAGCACGCGGGGGGTCGCGGCCACCATGAAGCACGTCGACGCGGGGCGCTTGAGCCAGGCCGGAGGCGCCTGGGCCGTCATCGTCACCACCCCGCTCAGCAGGAACAGCCAGACGAACTCGGCCTCCGTCCAGGCGGTGACCACGGCCAACACCGCGAAGATCACCCACAGGATCCGCTCCCGGGCCATGGTGAGCCGAGCGAGCTTGTAGGCCGCGATCGTGATGATGCCGATCACGGTCGCGCCCACGCCGTAGAACGCCGCCTGCATCGAGGACAGCCCGCCGAACCGCACGTACAGCCCGCTGATGGCCACCGTCATCACGAAGGACGGCAGGATGAAGACCAGCGCCACCAGCGTGGCCCCCCGCACCTGCGAGTGGACGTACCCCAGGCAGATCGCCAGCTGCGCCGCGAGCGGGCCCGGGGCCAGCTGCGCGAGCGCCAGCGATTTCATGTACTCCTCCTTGCCGAACCACCTCCGCCGCTCGACCAGATCGCGCTGCATGTACCCGACCAGCGCCACCGGCCCCCCGAACCCGAGGCCGCCCAGGTAGAGGAAGTACTTCAGCAGCTCCAGGGTCGTGGGCCGGCCGGGCATCTCAGCGCCTGCCCGAGGTATTGGCGTAGAGGCCCTCGAACAGCGTCATGCCCTGGGCCAGCACCTGGTGATCGTCCGCGGCGGCGGCGAGCAGCGCCCGGATCGCCACGTCGATGCCGCGCGCCTCCTCGTGCGGATACTTGCCGTCCCGCAGGTCGGCCTCGTGGACCACCTCGGCCAGGCGCGTGAGCCGCCGGTCCCGCAGGTTGGCCCGCTTGACGAGCGTCTCGAACGTGCAGTCCTCGCCCTGATGGCTGAGCTCCACGCCCGGCGCGTCGTAGGGGATCGCGTCCTCGGGGAACTCGGCCGGCGGAGCGAAGACGAACACCGCCTCGGGATCGATGAATCGCTTGATGAGCCACGCCGACGCGATCCGATCGACGTGCGGCCGGGGCCGGGTGACCCATCGGCGCCCGCGCAGGGTGGTCAGATCGAGCCGGGGCTCCGGCTTCGCCTTCTCTGGACGCCTGGTCCGCATGGCAATGATCTCCTCCAGACGCCGCACCTCGGCGCCTCCGGGAGCGTCGAAGAAATCGATGTCGCGAATGCGCTGATGCTCCTTCGCCAGGCGCACCAGCTTCTCCTGGGTCTCCGGGCGGATGTCCTTGCCCTCGAGGCTCTGCAGGAGGCGCCGGTAGCGCACCGCGAGCTGTCGATAGTCGCGGTCGCGCGGCACGTGGAAGAGCTTCCGCACGTCGCCCGGGCTGACGTTCTCGATCTGCTGCACCCGGATGAGAGTGGCTTCACCCCCGTCGCGCTCGATCTCCTGCGCGAGCCACTGGAAGTCCTCATAGCGCTCCGGGGTGTCCGGGAGCAGGTACGCCGACCGCTTGAGCGCCACCGCTCCGATCGACCGCAGGCGCCTCCAGACCCGCACGCGCAGGCTCGACGGATGGGGAGGCGCGCTCACGAGAAGCAGGAGTAATTGTTGCTGGCTCATTCAGTCAGATGAAACACTAGATGCATCGGGCTGTCAAGCCACGATGAGGCCGGCTCGGGTCATCGAGCAGGACGATGCAAGGGCCATCCAGGCGGGGACTTCGGGCCCGCCGTGGCCGGCCCGGCCGTCCGGAGGGGGACGGCCGGCCCCGGCCCGTGGTGGGGTGCTTGCTGGGACCCGCCTGCGTGGAGGCGGTGGAGGCTAGCGGAAGGCCTTCGTGATCAGAGCTTCCCCCAGTAGGGGCGCGACGCGGGGAAGACGGTCCGGCAGCGCGTGGCCTCGGTCGGCCCGTCCAGCACGTCGGCCACGCCCCGCCAGATCGCGTAGTGCGGCGTCTGGCGGTGGGCCTCCAGCGCGGCCTGATCCTTGTAGACCTCGTAGAAGTAGTAGACGTTCGGCTCCTTCTCGTCCTGCAGCACGTTGAAGCGCAGGCAGCCCGGCTCGTCCCGCTCCGAGCCGAGCGCGTCGGCCTCGATCGCCTTGAGGAACTTCTCCTCCATCCCGGGCTTGATCCGCGCCTTCACCCACATCGCGATCATCGTGGTCTCCGTCGGTCAGAGTCACCGCGCTCGTCGCCGCCCTCGCTTGCCTTGCCCGTCCCGGCCGTCGTAGCATGCGCGGCGGAGGGTGCCATGGATCCCGCCTCGATCAACGCGCTCACCTTCGATGTCTTCGGCACCGTGGTGGACTGGCGGAGCAGTATCATCCGCGAGGGTGAGGCCTTCGGCAAGTCCCGCGGTCTGTCGGTGGACTGGGCGAAGTTCGCGGACGCCTGGCGCGGCCTCTACCAGCCCGCGATGGAGGAGGTCCGCAGCGGCCGCCGCCCGTGGGTGCGCCTCGACGATCTCCACCGCGAGAGCCTGGTGCGCCTGCTGCAGGAGTTCGGGGTGAGCGGGCTCTCCCCGGCCGAGATCGACGACCTCAATCACGCCTGGCACCGGCTCGATCCGTGGCCCGACGCGGTGGCCGGCCTCACCCGGCTCAAGCGCCGCTTCGTGCTGGCCACGCTCTCCAACGGCAACATCGCGCTGATGGTGAACATGGCCAAGCGCGCCGGCCTGCCGTGGGACACCATCCTCGGCGCGGAGATCGCGCGCGCCTACAAGCCCATGCCGGAGGCGTACCTGCGCTCGGCGGAGGCGCTCGGCCTGCGCCCGGAGCAGTGCCTCATGGTGGCGGCGCACCCCGGCGACCTGGCCGCGGCGGCCCGCTGCGGCCTCCGCACCGCCTACGTCCCGCGTCCGCTCGAGCACGGTCCCGGCCGCGGCGCCGACGACCCCGACACCGCGCAGCCCTTCGACGTGGTGGCGGGCGACTTCGTGGACCTGGCCGAGCGGCTCGGATGCTGAGCGGCCTCTTCGACCTCTCCGGCCGGGTCGCGCTCGTCACCGGCGGCAGTCGCGGCCTCGGCCGCGCGATGGTGCTGGCCTTCGCGCAGGCGGGAGCCGACGTGATCATCGCCAGCCGCAAGCAGGCCTCCTGCGACGCCGCCGCGGACGAGGTGCGCCGCACCACCGGGCGCCGCGCGCTGCCGGTCGCCTGCCACGTGGGCCACTGGGACCAGGTGGAGCGCCTCGCCGAGCGCGCCTACGCCGAGTTCGGCCGCGTGGACGTGCTGGTCAACAACGCGGGCATGTCGCCGATCTACGATCGCGTCGAGCACGTCACCGAGGAGCTCTGGGACAAGGTGCTCGACGTCAATCTGAAGGGCGCGTTCCGCCTCACCGCCCTGGTGGGCTCGCGCATGGCTGCAGGCGCGGGCGGCTCCATCATCATGGTCTCGAGCACCGCCGCGGTGCGCCCCACCGCGGGCGTCATCCCCTACGCGGCGGCCAAGGCGGCGGTGAACGCGATGACCGAGGGCTTCGCGCGCGCGTTCGGCCCCACCGTGCGGGTGAACTGCATCATGCCGGGCCCGTTCCTCACCGACATCTCGAAGGCCTGGGACCTAGAGGCCTTCCGCAAGCGCGCGAAGGAGACCATGCCGCTCGGCCGCGGAGGCGAGCCCGACGAGATCGTGGGCGCGGCGCTCTACTTCGCCTCGCACGCCTCCTCGTTCACCACCGGCGCGGTGCTGGGCGTGCACGGAGGCGCGGCCTGATCGCACGTGACGCCGCCGGAGCGCCCGCCGGCGGCCTCGGAGCGCCCGCCGCCGGCTCCACCGTCGAGGTGGCCCCGGTGCGCCCCGGCGAGGCGCTCGACTGGGCCGCGCTCGAGCGGTGGCTGCGGCCCCGGCTGGCCGAGGTGCGGCCCGACGCGCAGGGCCCGATCGAGGTGCTCCAGTTCCCCCACGGCTCCGCCAACCTCACCTACCTGCTGCGCGTCGGCGGCGCCGAGCTTGTCCTGCGCCGCCCACCGTTCGGCCAGATCGCCCCGGGCGCGCACGACATGAAGCGCGAGTTCCGGGTCCTCTCGCGCCTCTGGCGCCGCTTCGACCGCGCTCCCCGCGCCTATCTCTTCTGCGACGACCACGCGGTGCTGGGGGCCGACTTCTTCGTGATGGAGCGCCGCCACGGCGAGGTCATCCGCGACGGCATGCCACCCGGCCTCGCCGCGCACCCCGACGCCGGCCGCCGCGCCGCCTTCGCGCTGGTGGAGGCGATGGCCGAGCTGCACGCGGTCGATCCCGCCGCGTGCGACCTGGGCGATCTGGGCCGGCCGGACGGCTTCGTCGACCGCCAGCTCGACGGCTGGGCCAGGCGCTGGGCGCTGGCGCGGCCCGGCGACGCGGGTGACGAGATGGAGCGGCTGCACGCGCGGCTGGCCCGCGCGCGGCCCGCGTCCCACCGCGTCTCGATCGTCCACAACGACCTGAAGCTCGACAACTGCCAGTTCGATCCCGGGAGCCCCGACCGCGTGACCTCCATCTTCGACTGGGACATGACGACCCTCGGCGACCCGCTGGTCGACCTGGGCACGCTGCTCAACTACTGGCCGGACCCGAGCGACACCGAGGCCACCCAGCGCGGCACGCGGCCGGCTCTCGCCCGCATGGGCCTGCCCTCGCGCGCGGAGATCACCGAGCGGTACGCCGCGCTCACCGGCATCGATCCGGGCGCCGCGCGGTGGTGGGAGGCCTTCGCGCTCTGGAAGACGGTGGTGGTCGTGGTGCAGCTCCACCGACGCTGGGTGCGCGGGGAGTCCACCGATCCCCGCATGGCCCACATCGCGGACCGCGCCCCGTGCCTCATCCGGGCGGCGGGCGCCGTGCTCGACGCGGCGGGGCTCTGAGTCATGGCCGACGCCCGGTACATCGTGGGGATCGACGTGGGCGGCACGTTCACCGACCTGACCGCGGTGGACGTGCGGAGCGGCCGCGTGGTCGTCACCAAGGTGCCCTCGCGGCCGCGGCAGGAGGCGGCCGCGGTGCTGGCCGGCCTGCAGGCGCTCGACATCGCCAGCGCCGAGGTCCGGCGCCTGGTGCACGGCACCACCGTCGGCACCAACGCGGTCCTGGAGCGGCGCGGGGCGCGGGTGGCGCTCCTGACCACCGCCGGCTTCCGCGACCTCATCGAGATCGGCCGCACCAAGCGCAACATCCCGGCGCTGTTCATCCCCACGTTCGTGCGGCCGAAGCCGGTGGTCGCCCGCCGCGACCGCTTCGAGGTGACCGAGCGCCTCGCCGCGGACGGCGCCGTGCTGGTCCCGCTCGACCGCGCCTCGGTCGAGCGCGCGCTCGACGCCGCGCTGGCCGCCCCCGCGGAGGCGGTGGCGGTGTGCCTGCTCCACGCCTATCTCAACCCGGAGCACGAGCACGCGGTGGCGGACGCGGTGAAGGGCCGCGCCCCCGGCCTGCCCGTCTCCTGCTCCGCCGACGTGGTGGCCGAGTACCGCGAGTTCGAGCGCTTCTCCACCACCGTGCTCAACGCCTATCTCCAGCCGCTCATGGAGGGCTACCTGACCTCCCTGGAGGAGCGCCTGCTCGCCACCGGCTACATCCACGGCGTGCTCACGGTGGCCTCGAGCGGCGGCATGATGACCACCGACACCGCGCGCCGCCTGCCCATCAAGACCATCTTTTCGGGTCCCGCGGGCGGGGTGAGCCGGGCGTGCTTCGTGGGCGCGGCGGCGGGCGTCCGCGACTTCATCACCTACGACATGGGCGGCACCTCGACCGACGTGTGCCTCGTGCGCGATCTGCAGCCGCTGATGACCGCGGACTCGATGGTGGGCGCCTTCCCGGTCAAGGTCTCCCAGATCGACATGCACACCGTCGGGGCGGGCGGCGGCTCCATCGCCTGGCTCGACGTGGACGGCAGCCTCGCGGTCGGCCCGCGCAGCGCCGGCGCCTCCCCCGGCCCGGCCGCCTACGGCCTGGGCGGCACCGAGCCGGCGGTGACCGACGCCAACGTGGTGCTGGGCCGCATCGGCACGCGGCGCCGCCTCGGCGGCAGCATCGCGATCGATCCGGAGCGGGCCCGCCGGGCGGTGGCCGCCCTCGCGGCGAGGATGGAGCGGCCGCTGTCGGTCGAGGCGCTCGCCGAGGGCATCGTCACCATCGCGGTGGCCCGCATGACCTCCGCCATCCGCGAGATCTCCATCCAGCGCGGCCACGACCCGCGCGACTTCACCCTCATCGCCTTCGGCGGAGCCGGTCCCATGCACGCCCTCGCGATGGCCGACGAGATCGGCATCCCGCGCGTGCTGGTGCCGCGGCATCCCGGCAACTTCTCGGCCCTGGGCCTCCTGGCCGCCGACATCAAGCACGACGACGTGCGCACCCGCGTGGGCCCGCTGCGCGAGCGCCGGGAGGCCCTCGTCGCGGCCTTCGCGGAGATGGAGGCGGCGGCCCGCGGCCAGCTCGAGCGGGAGGGCTTCGGACCGGAAGCGCAGCGCCTGCTCCGGTCCCTCGACCTGCGCTATCGGGGCCAGGCCTTCGAGCTCCACCTGAGCCTGGGCGAGGCCGGGACCGACACGCCGCTGCCGCCCCTCGACCGCATCGAGGCCGACTTCCACCGCCAGCACCGCGAGGTCTACGGCCACGCGAACCCGGACGGCGCGGTGGAGCTGGTGAACGCGCGCCTCACCGCCTACGGCCTCGTGCCCAAGCCCGCCGCCGAGCGCCACGCGGCGCCCGACGCCCCGCTCGACGCGGCGCTGGTGGAGCGGCGCCCGGTGTGGTTCGGCGGCCGCCCCCACGACTGTCCGGTCTGGGACCGCGAGCGGCTGCCCGCCGGCGCCACCATCGACGGGCCGGCGATCGTGGAGGAGTTCGGCGCCACCACGGTGCTGCCGCCCGGCTGGCGAGGCGCCCTCGACGAGCACGGCAACCTGCGCTTCGAGCGCGCGCCGTCGCCGGGAGTCCCGGCATGAGCCCGGCCGGGAGGGTCACGGTGGATCCGATCACCCTCGAGGTGCTGCGGGAGACCTTCTCCTCGATCGTGCGCGAGATGCGCGTGACCCTGGTCCGCACCGCGTACTCCTCGGTGCTCTACGAGGGCGAGGACTTCTCCTGCGTGCTGATGGACGGCGACGCCCAGATCGTGTCGATGTCGAAGGGCCAGGACCACCCGCTCCACATCGTGCCGATCGGCTGGTCGATGAAGGCGGTCCGCGAGCGGTTCGGCGGCGACATCCACCCCGGCGACATCTTCCTCCACAACGACCCCTACACCGGCGGCACCCACCTGAACGACGTGGCCATGATCTATCCGCTGTTCGCGGACGGCCGCCTCTTCGTGTTCCCGGTGGTGCGCGCCCACTGGGGCGACGTGGGCGGCATGAGCCCGGGCAGCCTCACCGGGGATGCGACCGAGATCTTCCAGGAGGGCGTGCGGATCCCGCCCATCCGCATCGTGGACCGGGGCACGCCGAACCGCGCCGCGCTCGACCTGATCTTCGCCAACATGCGCGGGCCGCGCGAGCGCCGCGGCGACTTCGACGCCATGATCGGCACCTGCCGCAAGGCGGCGGAGCGCGTGGAGGCGCTCGCCGCCCGCTACGGCGCCCCGGTGGTGCGCGCGGCGGTGGCGGAGCTGATGGACCGCGCCGAGCAGCGCATGCGCCGGGCGATCGCGGCCCTCCCCGACGGCGAGTACGCCTACGAGTCGCATCTCGAGAGCGGGCGCACCCGGCTCGAGCCGCTCACCATCCGCGCGCGCGTCACGGTGGCGGGCGAGACCATCCGCGTCGACCTCACCGGCACCTCGCCCCAGGCCGCGGCCCCCACCAACGTGGGCCCCGCGATGGCCCCCACCGGCGCCTTCACGATCATCAAGGCCTTCCTCGACCCCGGCGCCGACGTCAACTCCGGCGCGTTCCGCCCGCTGACCGTGATCACCCCGCCCGGCACGGTGGTCAACGCGGCCCCGCCCGCCCCCTGCGGGGGCATGGTCGAGGTGAAGTACTGCGTGGAGACGGCGGTGATGGGCGCGCTCGCCCGCGCGCTGCAGGGACGGGTGGCGGGCGACCTGAAGGGCGGCGGCAACCACTGCTACGTGGGCGGCCCCGACCCGCGCAGCGGCGAGACCTTCATCTTCTACGAGTACCCGGCCGGCGGCACCGGCGCCTTCGACGGCGGCGACGGCAGCAACGCGGTCCGCACGTGGACCGAGTCCGACATGACCACGCTGCAGCCCATCGAGGCGGTGGAGCAGCTCTACCCGATCCGCATCGAGCGCACCGCGCTCCGCGAGGACTCGGGCGGGCCCGGCCGCTGGCGCGGCGGCCTCGGCCTGACGCGCGAGGTGCGCGTCCTCGCGCCCGCGAGCCGGCTCTCGGTCCTGGCCGAGAAGGCGGTGCTCCCCCCGTTCGGGGTCTGCGGCGGCGCGGCCGGCGCGACCAACCGCTTCTGGGTGCGCCGGGGCGCGCGGCCCATCCAGCCCTCGCCCCTGCCCGGCAAGGTCGGCGGCTTTCCCATCGAGGTGGGCGACGTGGTGCTGATGGAGTCCTCGGGGGGCGGCGGCTTCGGCGATCCGCTCGAGCGCGATCCCGCCCTCGTGGCCGCCGATCTGGCCGAGGGCTACGTCACGCCCGAGGGCGCGGAGCGCGACTACGGGGTCGTGTGGCGCGCCGGCGCGGTGGACCCCGCCGCCACCGCGGCGCGGCGCGCGGCGCTCGCGGCGGCGCGCCTGCGCGTGCGGCTCACCGCGGCGGGCGATCTGGACTCCGAGCGGGGCCGCCTGATCCGTCTCGACGCGGGCAGCGCGGCGCGGCTCGGCATCGGCCCCGGAGCCATCGTGGAGCTGGTGAACCCGCGCGGCGCGCCGCTGCGCGCGTGGGTCACCGCGCTCCTGCCCGGGGACGGGGCGCGCGCCGAGATCGCGCCCGCCGCGCTCGGCATGCTGGCCGCGGGGGAGACGCCGGTCGAGCTCCGCGCGGTGCACTCGGGCGTGCTCCAGGCGGGCTGACGCCGCGCGGCTTTCGCACGACTCGTTGCGCGGCCGGGCCGCCCTTGCTCCAATGAGGAGCGCATGGACCGTCCCGCCATCGCGCGCGCCCTCGCCGAGACGGCCGACCTGCTGGCCCTCGCCGGCGGTGAGCCGTTCCGCGCCCGCGCCTACGAGCGGGGCGCGCAGGTCCTGGAGCGCCTGAGCGACGCCGAGTTCGATCGGCTCGTCGCCGAGGACCGGCTCACCACCCTGGCCGGCATCGGGCGCGGGCTGGCCGGGGTCATCCGCGACCTCGCGCGGGGCGGCCGCTCCGCGACGCTGGAGGAGCTGCGGGCCACGCTGCCCGCCGGCGCGGGCGAGCTCTCGAAGATCCCCGGGCTCGGCATCCAGAAGATCCGCGCGCTCCAGGCCGCGCTCGGAGTGGACAGCCTGGAGAGCCTGCGCCGGGCCTGCGAGGCCGGGCGCGTGCGCGCGGTCAAGGGCTTTCGCGAGAAGACCGAGCAGCGGATCCTCGAGGCCATCCGCCGGCTGGAGGCGCCCGCGGAGCCGCGCGCGGCCCGTCCGGTGCTCATGGCCCAGGCCCTCGAGATCGCGGATCGGGTGGTGGCGCACCTCCGGTCGCTCCCGGGCGTGACCGCCGCGGAGATCGCGGGGGACCTGCGGCGCGCCACCGAGACCGTCGATGGGCTGGTGATCGTGCTGGCCGCGCGCAAGCCCGAGGCCGCGCTGGCGGCCGCGCTCCACTCCCCGCTCCTGGTGGCGGGCGGCCGCCACGACGGCCTCACCGCGCGCGCCACGCTGGTGACCGGCATGCCGCTCACGCTGCATGCGGTGCCGCCAGACCGCTGGGCCGCGGCGCTCCTCGCGGCCACCGGCTCGCCCGCCCACCTGCAGGCCCTCGAGCCCCTCGCCCGCGCCCGCCGCGTCGATCTGGCCACCGCCACCGGCCAGGACGAGGCCCAGCTCCATCGCCGCCTCGGGCTGCCCTACATCCCGCCGGAGGTCCGCGAGGGCACCGGCGAGGTGGAGGCCGCGCGCGCGGGGACCCTGCCCGACGACCTGGTGACGGTGGACGACGTGCAGGGCCTCGTGCACTGCCACACCACCTACTCCGACGGCCGCCACACCCTGCTCGAGATGGCGCGGGCGGCGGACGCCCTCGGCATGCGCTACATGACGATCACCGACCACTCGCCCGCCGCCTCCTACGCGAACGGGCTCGACGTGGACCGGCTGCGGGCGCAGTGGGACGAGGTCGCGTGCGTGCAGGAGCAGGTCTCGGTGCGCCTGCTGCGCGGGACCGAGTCCGACATCCTGGCCGACGGCGGCCTCGACTACCCCGACCACGTCCTGGAGCGGCTCGACGTCATCATCGCGAGCATCCACGCCCGTCACCGGATGGACGCCCCGCGCATGACCGAGCGCATCGTGCGGGCCATGCGCCATCCGTGCTTCAAGATCTGGGGGCACCCGCTGGGGCGCCTCGTCCTCTCCCGCCCGCCCATCGAGGCGCGGGTCGAGGAGATCCTGGACGCGATCGCGGCGTCGCCCGCCGCGGTGGAGATCAACGGGGACCCGCATCGGCTCGACCTCCCGCCGCGCTGGGTGCGCGCGGCCCGCGAGCGCGGGATCCGCTTCGTGATCTCGACCGACGCCCACGCCACCAGCGAGCTGCGCAACGTGCACTACGGGGTCGCGATGGCGCGACGCGGATGGGTGCGCCGCGGCGAGGTGCTCAACACGCTGGACGCCGACGGCTTCGCCCGCGCGGTAGCCCCCGCGGGCGGAGCGACCGCGCGGCGGCCCGCGGGACGCGCGGCCCGATGAGCGCGCCGCCCGTGCGCGTGTTCCTGCTCTCGCCCGCCCACTGCGGCGGCGAGCGCGCGCGGCTGCTGTTCCGGGACGGCGCCGACTTCGACCTGGCGCGCCGGGTCCGCCGCCCGCCCGGCGTCCCGCTGGGCGAGGTCTTCTCGTTCCTGAGCGGCCTCTACTTCCGCGGCAAGCTGGCCTACGCGGAGGCCTTCGCCGCGCCGCCGCCCGGCCAGGCCGGCGTGTACGTCATCACCCCCAACGAGGGCCTGCGCCGCGCCGAGGAGCCCACCGACCTGGCACGCCTGCGACGCTACGCCCAGGTCGACATCGACCTCGAGGACGCGCGCTACCACCGCCCGCTGCGCCGCGACGTCCGCCGCCTCGCGGCGGCCCTCGACCCGGACGGCGAGGTGGTGCTCCTGGGCAGCGTGGCCAGCCGCAAGTACGTCGAGCCGCTCCTCGAGATCCTGGGCGAGCGGCTGCGGTTCCCCGCGGACTTCGTGGGGCGGGGCGACATGAGCCGGGGCGGGCTGCTGCTGCGCTGCGTGCGCAACGGCCGCGAGCTCACCTACCTGCCGGTGGCGGGCGCGGTGCGACGCGGCCGCCGGCCCGCGCGGCTCGAGCCGCTCCGGTGAGCCCCCGCGCGGCGGGCAAGCGCGCGGGCGGCGCGCGACGCCCACCCGCGCGCCGCGCGGCTCGTCGCCCGGCGCCCGCGGCCCCGCCGGCCGGCGGGGGCGCGGGCCTCCTGCCCCGCGACACCGACACCGTGCAGGCCCGGATCGGCGGCCGCACCGTCACGCTGACCAACCTCCGCAAGCCGTTCTGGCCCGAGGAGGGCCTGCTCAAGCGCGACCTGCTGCAGTACTACGCGGACGTGGCGCCGGTGCTGCTGCCCCACCTCCGCGACCGCGCGATGGTGATGAAGCGCTACCCGAACGGCGCGGGCGGCCCCTTCTTCTTCATGAAGCGCGCGCCGTCGCCCCGGCCCGACTGGATCGAGACGTGCTCCATCGAGCACGGCTCCGGCAGCGTGATCGCGTTCCCGATGGTGCAGGACCTGGCCTCGCTCCTGTGGCTAGTCAACCTCGGCTGCATCGACCTGAACCAGTGGTACGCGCGCTGCGACGACACCGACCGGCCCGACTACGTGCACTTCGACCTCGACCCGGTGAAGGGCGCCGGCTTCGAGCAGGTCCGGGAGACCGCGCTGGTGGTCCGGGAGGCGCTCGACAAGCTCGGCATGCCGAGCTACCCGAAGTCGACCGGCTCGCGCGGCATCCACGTCTACGTGCCGATCGTGCGCGGACCCACCCAGAAGCAGGTCTGGACCATCGCCAAGGCGATCGCCCAGGCGCTGGCGGCGGCCCGGCCCGCGCTGATCACCGCGGAGTACCGGATCGCCCGGCGGCCGGCGAACCGGGTGCTGGTGGACTACAACCAGAACGCGTGGGGCCGCACGCTCGCCTCGGTGTACTCGGTCCGGCCGCGACCGCACGCCCCGGTCTCCGCACCCGTCACCTGGGAGGAGGTGGAGCGCGGCTTCCGCATCGAGGACTTCCGCCTCGACAACATGCCCGCGCGCATCGCCCGGGTCGGCGATCTCTTCGCCCCCCTGCTCGCCCGCACCGGTCGCTTCCGGCTGGAGCGCCTGGGATGAGCCTGCCGCTTCGCCCGCCCTACGCCCCGATGGAGGCGCGCGTGGTGGACGAGATCCCCGCCGGGCCGGGCTGGCAGTACGAGCCCAAGTGGGACGGCTTCCGCTGCCTCGCCTTCCGGGACGGAGACTCCGTCGAATTGCAGTCGAAGAGCGGCCAGCCCCTGGCCCGCTACTTCCCGGAGGTGGTCGCGCACGTGCGCTCGCTCGCGCCGCGCGCCTTCGTGCTGGACGGCGAGATCGTGATCCCGGTGGACGGCCGGCTGTCGTTCGACGACCTGCTCCAGCGCATCCACCCCGCGGCGAGCCGGGTGGAGCGCCTGTCCCGCGAGCGTCCCGCGGTGCTGATCGTCTTCGACCTGCTGGTCGACGAGCGCGGGGCCTCCCTGGTGGGCCAGCCGCTCGCGGCGCGGCGGCGCGCGCTGGAGGCGTTCGCGGCGGCGCACCTCGCCGGACGCGACGACCTGCGCCTGTCGCCGGCCACCACCGACGCGGCGCAGGCCCGCGCGTGGCTCGACATGGCGGGCGGCGCCCTGGACGGCATCGTGGCCAAGCGGCTCGACCTGCCCTACCGGAGCGGGGAGCGCACCGGCGTGCAGAAGGTGAAGCGCCGTCGGACCGCCGACTGCGTGGTGGGCGGCTTCCGCTACGCGGCCGGCTCGACGTCCGCGCACCCGGTCGTCGGCTCGCTGCTGCTCGGCCTCTACGACGCCGACGGCCTGCTCAACCACGTGGGCTTCACCTCCGGCTTCCCCGCCGCGGACCGCGAGGCGCTCCTCGGACGGCTGCGCCCCCTCGTGAAGCCGCCCGGGTTCACCGGCCGCGCCCCGGGCGGGCCGAGCCGCTGGTCCACCGAGCGCTCCGGCGAGTGGGAGCCCCTCGACCCCACGCTGGTCGTCGAGGTGAGCTACGACCACTTCACCGGCGACCGCTTCCGACACGCCACCCGCTTCCTGCGCTGGCGCCCCGACAAGGCGCCGCGCCAGTGCACGCTCGACCAGGTCGCGGTCAGTACCCGCGGGCCCGATCTACCAGGTTCAGCAGCGGCCGCCCCGCCAGGTAGCGGCGGAGGTTCTCGGCGAAGAGCACCGAGCACTTCTCGTCGTAGCTCGGGAGGAAGCCGGAAACGTGCGGGGAGAGGATGACGTTGTCGAGGCCGTAGAACGGATGGCCCGGGGGCGGCGGCTCCTGCGCGAACACGTCGAGCGCGGCCCCCGCGATGCGCCGCTCCCGCAGGGCGCGGGTGAGCGCGGTCTCGTCCACGCTCGCCCCCCGCCCCACGTTGATGAAGTAGGCCGAGGGCTTCATCCGCGCGAGCGCGGCCTCGTCGATCAGCCCGCGCGTCTCCGCGGTCAGCGGCGCGCAGTTCACCACCACGTCCGCGCGGGCGAGCAGCGAGTCGAGCCGGTCCATGCCGAGCCACTCCGCGGGCAGCCGCCCCTCCGGATCGCCGGTCCCGGGCAGGCAGTAGCCGTCGTCGGTCCGCCGCGAGGGGTCCCGCTTGCAGGCGAGCACCGTCATGCCGAAGGCCGAGGTGGCGAGGCGCGCCAGCTCGCGGCCGATGCTCCCGTAGCCGATGATGCCGAGCGTGGCCCCGCGGACCTCGGTGGGCACGAAGAGCGGCCAGCGCTGCTCGTCCGGGGGCCAGCCGCCGCGCCCCTGCCACTCCACCATGCGCGGCACCCGGTGCGCCAGGGCCAGGAGCAGGGTCAGCGCGTACTCCGCGATGGTGGCCGCGTGCACGCCGCTGGTGGTGGTGAGCGGGATCCGGCTATTCGTGTAGAGCGGATGGCTCACGATGCCGTCCACGCCCGCCATGTGCAGCTGCACCCAGCGCAGGGCGGGCGCGCGGGCCAGGTCGCGCGGGGGCGATCCCGCGTAGAGCACGTCGGTCTTGCCGTAGTCCGCCGCGTCCGGGGCGGCCTGCGACACCGAGATCTCGGGAGAGACGGCGCGCAGCCGCTCCAGCTGCTTCTGGTCGAAGCGCATGGTCACGAGCACGTTGAGCATGCCCGCCATCCTAGCCGCTCCCGGCCGCCGGGGCGAGGCCTCCCCGCCTTTGACTTGCGCGGCGCAGTCGCGCTACCCTCGGCCCCTCGGAATCTCGGATCAGCGGACAGGTGAACGACGGCGCGGCGCGCCACTCAACGAGGAGGCCCCATGCTGCACTGGATCGGACGGATCGGCTCCACGCTCCTGGCCCTGGTCGTGGCCCTCACGGGCTTCGCGGAGGCCCAGGGCACGATCAAGGTCATGTACACCGACCCGCTCTCGGGCCCCTTCGCCCAGGTCGGGGACCAGAACCTGCAGCAGTTCAAGTACATCATCGACTACATCAACGGCCGGGGCGGCGCGCTCGGGAAGAAGTTCGAGCTGGTGTCGTTCGACAACAAGTCCCAGCCGTCCGAGGCCCTGCTCGCGCTCAAGTCCGCCACCGATCAGAACATCCCGATCATCATGCAGTGCTCGGGCTCGAACATCGCGGCCGCGCTGATCGAGGGCGTGGACAAGCACAACGAGCGCAACCCCAACAACCGCATCGTGTACATCAACTGCGGCGCGGTGGCCACCGAGCTGACCAACGAGAAGTGCAGCTTCTGGCACTTCCGGATGGACGCCCACGTGGGGATGAAGGCCGAGACCATGGTGCGCGCCCTGCCCAAGGACGTGACCAAGGTCTACCTGCTGAACCAGGACTACCTCTTCGGCCAGTCGGTGCAGCGCGACGTCAAGACCTTCCTAGGCAGGCTGCGGCCGGACGTCAAGGTGGTCGGCGACGAATTGATCCCGCTCGGCAAGATCAAGGACTTCTCTCCGTACATCACGAAGGTGAAGGCCTCGGGAGCGCAGGCCCTGCTCACCGGCAACTGGGGGCCGGACATGACCCTGCTGATCAAGGCCGGCATGGACGCGGGCCTCGACATCCGCTACTACACGATGTACGCGCACCTCGGCGGCGGCCCCACCGCCATCGGGCCCGCCGGCAACGGCAAGGTCCGCTCGGTGATGTCCTTCCACGAGAACATCGCGGTCGAGACCGGCAAGACCGACACCGAGGGCTGGACCAAGCAGTTCCGCTCCACCCACGACTTCGACTTCTACGCGGCCGGCTTCCGGACCATCTTCGAGTTCATGCAGGCGGCCTTCAACAAGGCGGGCTCGACCGACCCGCTGAAGTTCGCCCAGGCCCTCGAGGGGCTGACCATCACCGACATGCTCGGCCACCAGGTGACGATGCGGAAGCCGGACCACCAGATCCTGAGCGAGTACTTCGTGGGCGTCTTCACCAAGGGCGTGAAGTACGACTCCGAGAAGACCGGGCTCGGGTGGAAGACCGAGACCACCGTCCTGCCCAAGGACCTGGACCAGCCCAACACCTGCAACATGAAGCGGCCGACGAGCTAGCTCGGCGGACATCCGCCCTTCACCCCGGCCCTCTCCCCTCTCGCCCACCCCTCTCCCCTCCGGGGAGAGGGCAGCGTGAGGGGGCGAGGGTGCAGGTGTGAGACGGCACTTCTCTATGGAAGTCGTCCTCGTCTCCCTCCTCAACGGCCTGGTCTACGGCATGCTCCTGTTCATGCTGGCGAGCGGGCTCACCCTGATCTTCTCCATGATGGGCGTGCTCAACTTCGCCCACGCCAGCATGTACATGCTGGGGGCCTACTTCGCCTACTCGGTGAGCCGCCTGATCGGCTTCTGGCCCGCGCTGGTGATCGCCCCCCTGCTCTGCGGGGCGCTGGGCGCGGTCATCGAGATGTACGCGCTCCGCCGCGTGCACAAGAACGGCCACATCGCGGAGCTGCTCTTCACGGTCGGCCTCGCCTTCATCATCGAGAAGGCGGTGCAGATGGCGTGGGGGCTGCTGCCGGTGCCCTACCGCGTTCCGCCGGTGCTGGACCGCGCGCTCTTCCACATCTACGGCTCCAACTTCCACGCCTACCGCGCGTTCATGCTGCTGGTGTCGGTGGCGATGTTCGTGGCGATCTGGCTCCTGCTCACCCGCACCCGCATCGGTCTCGTGATCCAGGCCGCCCTCACCCATCCCGAGATGGTGAGCGCCCTCGGCCACAACGTGCCGCGGGTCTTCACGATCGTCTTCGCGGGCGGCTCCCTGCTGGCCGGCCTCGCGGGGGTCATCGGCGGCAACTACCTGGTGACCGAACCCTCGATGGCCGCCACCATGGGCCCGATCGTGTTCGTGGTGGTCGTGTTCGGCGGGCTCGGCTCGCTCGCCGGCTGCTTCATCGCCTCGCTCATCATGGGCCTGGTGCAGACCTTCGCGGTGGTGGTGGACGTCTCCTTCGCGGACCTGCTGGCCCGCCTCGGCATCACGGTGACCTCGTCGACCCCGCTCGCCGAGGTGCTCACCATCCCCCTGCCCCGGGTGGGCGCGCTCCTGCCCTACCTGATGCTCATCCTCGTGCTGCTGGTCAAGCCGCGCGGGCTCATGGGCACGCGCGACACGTGAGCGAGACCGTCGCCGACACCGCCACGCCGCCGCGGGCGACGGCGCGGCCCCGCCGCGGCCTGCGCCGGCAGTGGCCGTGGCTAACCGTGCTCGCGGTGGCCCTCGTGATCCCGTGGCTCTTCTACGACTGGACCACCGGGCGCCATTCCGGCTTCATCGTGGCCATGCTGAGCCAGATCGGCATGATGGTGATCTTCGCGCTCAGCTACAACATGCTGATGGGCCAGGCGGGCCTCCTCTCCTTCGGCCACGCCGTCCTCTTCGGGCTCGGCGCCTACTGCACCGCGCACGTGGTCACGTTCTCCAAGGCGGGCGGCTTCCCGCTGCCGCTCGAGCTGACCCCGCTCGCGGGCGGGCTCGGGGGCCTCCTCTCCGCGATCGCGCTCGGCTACTTCGCCACCAAGCAGCGCGCCACCGCCTTCGCCATGATCACCCTCGGCATCGGCGAGCTGATCACCGCCTGCGCGCTGATGTTCCAGACCTTCTTCGGGGGCGAGGGCGGCGTGAGCACCAACCGGATGACCGGCCACAGCCTCTTCGGGCTCGGCTACAGCGGCTCCATCCAGGTCTACTACCTCATCGTGGCGTGGACCGCGATCGCGATCGCGCTGATGCTCCTGCTCACCCGCACCCCGCTCGGGCGCATGGCCAACGCCTGCCGCGACAACTTCGAGCGGGCCCAGTTCGTGGGCTACGACCCGCGCATGGTGCGGTTCCTCCAGTTCGCCCTCTCCGGCTTCTTCGCCGGCATCGCGGGCGCGCTCTACACCCTCACGTACGAGATCGTCACCTTCGACACGGTGGCCGCCTCCATGTCGGCCAACGCGCTCCTGATGACCTACATCGGCGGGGTCGGGGTCTTCGCGGGGCCGGTGGTGGGTGCGGTCCTCATCGTGCTGCTGCAGAGCTGGGTGAGCCTGCTCTCCAACTCCTGGCTCGTCTACGCGGGCGTCCTCTTCATCCTCATGGTCACCTTCGCCCCCGGCGGCCTCGCGGGCCTCGTCCTGATGCACGCGCCGATCCGGCGCGCGGGCCGCCTGCGCCGCCTCGCCGGCCCCTACCTCCGGCTGGCGGTCCCGTCCCTGCTGGTCGTGCTGGGCTTCGTGCTGGCGGTGGAGCTCTGCTCGTTCCTCACCATCGGAGCGGCCCAGGGCAAGAGCCTCACCGTGCACGGCCTCACGATCGACCCCCACCACGCGACTCCGTGGGTGGTCGCCGCGCTCCTCCTCGGCCCGGGCGGCCTCTGGCTGCGCCGGGCGGTGCGGCGCTTCGGGGCCGCGTGGGCCGCGGTCTCCGACGAGGTCAAGACGGCGGGAGGCCGGCCGTGACCGCGCCCGCCCTGCGCCTGACCGCCGTGCAGAAGAGCTTCGGCCCCACCGCGGTGATCATGGGGGTGAGTCTCGACGTGGCCGCGGGCACCCGGCACGCCATCATCGGGCCGAACGGGGCGGGCAAGACGACGCTCTTCAATCTGATCAGCGGCCGCTTCCCCCTGACCGCCGGGCAGATCGCGCTCCACGGACGACGCATCGACGGTCTCGCCCCGCACCAGATCACCCGGCTCGGGCTCTCCCGCAGCTTCCAGGTCACGTCGATCTTCTCGCGCATGAGCGTGCTCGAGAACATCCGCTGCGGGCTGCTCTGGTCGCGCGGCTACCGCTACTCGTTCTGGCACCTGCTCGCCCGCGAGCGCGCGCTCAACGAGGCGGCCGAGCGGCTGCTCGCCGACGTCAACCTGGAGGCGCGGCGCGACGTGCCCGCCGGCCTCCTCTCCTATGCGGAGCAGCGCGCGCTCGAGATCGGCGTCACGATCGCGGGCGGGGCCGACACCATCCTGCTCGACGAGCCGACCGCGGGCATGAGCCGCAGCGAGGCGGACCACGCGGTCGCCCTCATCCGCCGCATCACCGCGGGCAAGACCCTCGTGATGGTCGAGCACGACATGAGCGTGGTCTTCGACCTCGCCGACGTGGTCACGGTGCTGGTCTACGGGCAGGTCATCGCCTCCGGCCCGCCCGCCGAGATCCGCGCCAACCGCGCGGTGCAGCACGCCTACCTGGGAACTCCCGCCGAGACCGGAGTGGCGTGATGCTCGCGGTGCGGGACCTCCACGCCTTCTACGGCAAGAGCCACATCCTGCAGGGCGTGAACCTCGAGGTGGGCGCGGGCGAGATCGTCAGCCTGCTGGGCCGCAACGGGGTCGGCCGCTCCACCACCTGCAAGGCGATCATGGGCCTGGTGGCCCCGGTGGGCGAGGTGCGGTGGAAGGGCCGGAACCTGGCCGGCCTGCGTCCCGACGTCATCGCCCGCGCCGGCATCGGCTACGTGCCCGAGGACCGCCAGGTCTTCCCGACCCTCACCGTGCGCCAGAACCTCGAGCTGGGGCTCAAGCAGGCGGGGCGCTTCGGCCGCTGGTCCTTCGACGACATGTTCGCGCTCTTCCCGCACCTGCGGGAGCGCCAGCACAACGCGGCCGGCGTGCTGTCGGGCGGCGAGCAGCAGATGCTGACGATGGGCCGCACCTTGATGGGCGATCCGGAGCTGGTGATCATCGACGAGCCCACCGAGGGCCTGGCCCCGATGCTGGTGGCCCAGGTGGGCCGCTTCCTCGACGAGATCGCCCGCCGCGGCGTCTCCATCCTGCTCGTCGAGCAGAAGCTCACCATCGCGCTCAAGATCTCGCACCGGGTGTACGTGATGGGCCACGGGCGTATCGTGTTCGAAGGGACGCCCGCGGCGCTGGCGGCCGACGCGGCGGTGCGGAAGGAAAACCTCGAAGTCTGAACGCGGTCACTCCCGGGAGGCGAGGCATCCGATCATGGCGATGAAGACGCCGCGCAAGGGATTCAAGCAGATGGTGGACGAGGCCAAGTCGCGCATCAAGACCATCAGCCTCGAGGAAGCCCGGCAGCGCCTCGGCAGCGACAAGGTGGTGTTCGTCGACCTGCGCGACGTCCGCGAGCTGGAGCGCGAGGGCATGATCCCGGGCGCGTTCCACTGCCCGCGGGGCATGCTCGAGTTCTGGATCGATCCCGACAGCCCCTACCACAAGGACGTCTTCGACGCCGACAAGGAGTTCGTCTTCTACTGCAACGGCGCCTGGCGGTCCGCCCTCGCCGCGGACACCGCCCAGCAGCTCGGCCTGCAGTCCGTGGTGGAGATGGACGGCGGGTTCTCGGCCTGGAAGGCCAAGGGCTATCCGGTGGCGGAGCGGGCCGCCCGGAAGTCCGGCTAGGGGCGCGTCTTCTCGCGCTCCACGCTGGAGCGCTCGACGTCCTCGCCCTCGCCCGGGTCACCGGGAGGGCGGGCGCCCGATTCCGAGACCACGATCTCGACCACGACCCCGGTGCCCGGCACCAGGCGCACGCTCTTCAGCATCACTTCGGCGGAGCCCATCGCGTGCGCGCCCCGCACCGCGCGCTCCAGCGCACTGGTCGCGGCGGCAGCCACGGTTGCCCGCTCCTCGTTCTCGACCGGCGCGACCGCCACGATGGACGCCATGCTCGCCGCCGCGGTGCCCACCATCCCCGACGCGGTGAATCCCAGCACCGGTCCCGCGACCAGAAGCCAGCGTGTCATTGCGCGCCCTCCCTGCTGTCGCTCCTCGGGCGTTCGTGCTCGCGTTCGATCACGCAAGGTTTCTGCCCCGGTCGCGCACGCCCAGATCACCGGGCCGGACGCGGGTTTCGCGGAAGGGGGGCGCGCCGCCGGCACGTTGCTACCGCGTCCCGTCGACCCTCGCGGACTTGGCCGGGCATGGTAGCATCCGGGCATGGCTCGAAACGAGGACGACCTGCGCGTGAATTCGGAGCACCCCGTGATCCTGCCCGGCCAGCCTCAGGCGCAGCAGCCGACGCCTCCGGCGCCGATGGTGGAGCAGCCGGCCAAGCTCATCCGGATCGCCTCCATGATCCGGGAGCTGCTGGAAGACGTGCGTCAGTCCAAGCCGGACGAGGCGGGGCGCAAGCGCCTCCGGGAGGTCTACCAGCGAGCGCTCGCCGGCCTCAAGGAGGGCGTGTCGAAGGAGCTGCAGGACGAGCTCGAGACCCTCACGCTGCCGCTCGACAACACCCCGAGTGAATCCGAGGTGCGGCTCGCGCAGGCGCAGCTGCTGGGCTGGCTCGAAGGTCTGTTCCAGGGCATCCAGGCCGCGCTGTGGACCCAGCACATGCAGGCGCGCGCCGAGATCGAGGAGATGCGGCGGCGCCGCGGGCTGCCTCCCGGCCCGGAGGTGGGAGCACGCGAGCCGGGTCAGTACCTCTAGTCCAGTGCAAGAAGAGGCCGGCGGGCGAGCCCCTCGCCGCGGACCCGCCCGCCGCCGGCGAAACTTACTTGGTAACTTTTTCAGCCTCGAGCATCAGCACATCCTCGCTCGGCGTCACCTTGACGCCGTGGGTGGGCTGCTGCCAAAGGTGCCGAACCCCTTCGGTTTTCGCGTCGGGCTCGGTGCGAAACACGACCTCGTAGCCGCAGTGGGTACAGGTCATCGTGTAGCTCGCCATGGAGTCGTCCTCCCTCTGGCGCTGAAAAGGACGCAAGCCGGATGCCACCGGTGCCGTCCGCTCGTCTCCGACGCCGGGGCTGCAATCCAGGCATGATCCGCAAGCTGCCATCCGGACAGTATCGTCTCTACTCGCGCAAGAAGGACCCGCGCACCGGCCGCCGCCGCAACCTGGGCACCTTCCGCACGCGGGCCGCGGCCGAGAAGCACGAGCGCGCGGTCCAGTTCTTCAAGCGCGGCGGCTGACGGCGATGGCCCCGCGGTGAGCCGCGCCCGTCTCTTTCACTCGCTCAAGGCGCTGGACGTCGACGCGGTGACCGCGCTGCCCGCTTCGTGGACCCGCTCGGCATCGTGCCCGCGGCGGCGAGCGCCGACGACGTCGAGGCGCTGCAGGACGGCCCAGGCCGCGCGGGTGCTGTAGCGGTCGTAGCCGACGAGGCGGCGCACGAGCAGGCCGTTGCGCTGCTCGACCCAGGCCTGGTCGTTCTTGCGATAGGGCCG